>Ga0304730_1000659_pt1 | contig 28725 bp, 15 predicted proteins | sample M_130628_MF_Meta_FD_190474 | JGI IMG/M metagenome (GOLD analysis project Ga0304730, IMG submission 190474) | Freshwater microbial communities from Lake Montjoie, Canada to study carbon cycling - M_130628_MF_MetaG (v2) (version 2) | ecosystem: Environmental > Aquatic > Freshwater > Lake | place...
CGGCACATCCTGACCTGAAGCCCCGCAGCAAGCGGTACCGGATGGAGACGCTTAACTGCATCATAAAGTCCTGGCCGGAATTTTCCGCGGTGAAGGCTGAAGAGGTGACCATGGCGGACTGCGAGGCCTGGCGGGACAGGCTTTTGTTTTCGGGAATGTCGGCACCGCGTTTCAACGGCTGTCTTTGCACGCTTCGGGGAATATTTCGCATCGCGATCAGCATGGGTGTCCGTAAGGAAAATCCTGCAACTCTCCTCAAGCCCCGTAGGGTAAAACCCCGCAAACTTAATCTGCCTACCCGAGATGAGTTTCAGCAGATGATTGCCGAGATGAGGCATGCCGGCGGTCGTTGGAGTCAGTATGCCGCCGATCTGGTTGAATTTCTGGCCTACAGCGGTTGTCGGCTTGGGGAAGCCGCCAATGTTCATTGGCGGGACGTGGATATGGCCGCGGGGACGATGATCATTCGGGGTGATCCTGAAACTGGGACCAAGGGAGGCGGGATCCGATCGATTCCGATCTTTCCGGCGCTGGAAGAACTGCTTCGCAGATTGCCCAGAAGTAGTGAAAGAGTGCTTCATGCCATCAGCTGCTATGCGGCGATCAAACGGGCATGTGAAAAATGTGGTCTGACAAGACTGACGCATCACGATTTAAGACATTTGTTTGCCACGAGATGTCTCCAGAGCGGGGTCGATGTTCCCACGGTTTCTCGCTGGTTAGGCCATAAGGATGGCGGCGTTTTAGTTTTGCAGACCTATTCTGAGTACTGCTCCGCGCATTCCCAGGCCATGGCTCAAAAAGTGGTTCTTAAGTAGCTTTATTTCTTTTCTGCACGTAGCCAGGCAAAGAAAACATCGAAGTGCACCCTAATGTGCCGGATGCCTGGAACCTTGCGAAGCGTGCCATCTTTGGTTTTGCGTCGAATTGTTTCAGCGTCGCAAGAGGCCAATTGAGCCATCTCTTTGACTTTGAATACGATCCCTTGATAACGAAGTGCCTCAACGAGGATGGATCGGTTTACCTTAACAAGATCGTCTGCAGTAAGCCGGGGGATCAATTCATCTTTGGTGTAACGTCGTTTCCGGAAAACAGGTCTGTAATGGGTGATTTGCCCGGGGGCCGGCGGCAAGCCGCTTGGCAGTTTGTTCTTCATAAAACTTTGAAGAAGTTCTTGGAGTGGATCGTGGGGTTGGAGATTCGATAAATTAATATTCATATTGACCTTAAAGTACACACAGTGTGTACTCGTGTCAAGTGAAAAACTCATCTGGGGTCAGACTGCCGAAAAAGATCCATTCTCTGAACCGCGTCCGGCATGTGATCGGGATGACTCAAAAGGATTTTGCCTTTCAGATCGGAATTTCTTCTCGGATGTTGCAGTCCATTGAGCTGGGGGAACGTCGGCTTAGTGAGGATGTAGTTGATGCGGTGTACCTTCTGACGGGGGTGACTCCTGAATCCCTAAAGAAGGGCATCCCGCAGTCGAGTCTGGGAGGAGTCTTCGATTTTGAAAAATATCAATATTGGCGAATGGTCTGCCAAAATGAGAATGAGGAAGGCCCTAAACGTGTTATGAAAGAGCGGGTGGAGGCACTGAAGTGGATTGGAAAAGCGATGGAGAAAACCAAAAGGGGGCTTCTTTGGGAGGAGGAGTTTAGGCGATTCCTACTTAAAACGATTCTACGCTACGGAATCAGCAGCGAGTTGGAAAAAATGAAGGCGGAGTTGATGGCAAAGGGTGAGAAGTGGCCAGATGAGGCTTTTGAAGCGCCGAAAGGTGCGGCTAAGAGAGCAGCGATCGCTGCAGCCATTATCAAAAGTAAGGCATAAGGATTTTTAGAAACTCCCGTATCCTCTATGAAGGAGAGAGGGAATCGAACCAGCCGATTGCGCGGAAAGACTCGCGAGGATTTTCGTCTGATCGATGCACTTTTTATTCGGCCAGCCTTTTAAAATTTCCGATTCCTTTTTGATTCGTTCGACGAAATAAAACGTGCGCCTCTTTTTCGAAAAAAAATTCGTTTCAAAAACTGTAGGATTCGACAGCAAGTCTCAAACTTGGTTTCATGCATGAGTCATGGTGTTGAGAGTGACTCCTAACGGGTGGCATTCGTTTTTAAATTTTCTGCGATGCCGGTGATGCGGAGATTTCTGGTGATGGGGTTACCGTCAACACCCCTTGTTCGCAGGCTGAGAATCACGTCCCAGCTTCTTTTAACCGGGTCGAAGGAAACTTGTGGCTGCGTCTCTTCCGGGAATCGGCGGCCTATTTCCTGCCATTGGCCATCGGTCTGCTCTTCGCACCGCCATCCGTCAAAGGCGGGCAGTCCACTGATCTGCACCGGCACGAGGCCAGACCCTCCTACGAGGCGAAATTCTCCGTTCTTTAAATCTGCCAGAGTCGTTGAGAGCGGGGGAGTGACGATCTTTGTCCCGTCGGCCAGCAGGAGCCGCGGCTGATTAGCTGCTGCCTCCCAGGCGGTCATCCGCCAGGTGTCAGCCCCTTGGGTGAGTGCCTGGATGAGAGCGGGATCCTTCCCGTAGAACGAGGTGTTGTTTGCCGGGAAGACCACAAATTCTGCGGTGAATTCGACCCAGTCGCCTTTGCGAAGCTTTTTCAATTCCGGCGGTGCCACGACCTCGGCCCCGAGTTTGGGGATCTTGTGGTTAAAGGATGAATAGCCTGCAAAATAAGGGGTGTCGGATGTATCGCCCCCCAGATGTGCGCGGTAACCATGAAAGATCAGCCCGCGGGTTCCGTAGCCATGGCCGGAGTCGGGAGCCGGCAATTTTCCGTAGAGCGTCACCCAGGGATGGGCACCCTTCACCGGCATAGGAGGAACAACCACTTGCCATGGTTTGGCGGCCGGAGTGTGTTCGGCCACCAGTTCTGCACCCTCGCCGAAGGCCACCGTGTCGGACTGGTTCTCGTTGTAGTAGTCGGCCCCGAGTTGGAAAAAGGAGACGCGATCAATGGCCACATCCTCCAGCACATCCAGCCTCACCCGGAGATAAGTCCGCATCAAGTCGTCACTGCGGGGCAGGAAAATATCCGTTCTCAGTGCGAGCCTTCCGTCCCTCGACACCTCGTCGATCCCAAGATGAGCAAGGTTGGGGCCGATCAGGCGGCTTCCGGTCCGGATGGTGCGCCAAGGCAGATACTGTCCATCCGCAGTGATGATGTTCATGACATCGCCGCCGCCGACGTTGGCGGGCCAGCTCCATTTCCTGCCGTTCATTCCGAGGACGAGAAACGGTCGCACGTCGGTGATCAGAGCACGCCGCTGCATGCGTTCGGGTTGCACACAGAAGGACTCTCCCCAACTCCCTAGCGCGAACTCGTTCCAGTTCCCGTGGCCACCCCAGCCAACGAGGCAGAGCTGGGCTACCGAAGCCATCGAGACCCCCTGCCATCGCGCATGGACGAGGTGGTAGCCGAGCTGGGCCGTGCTGCGGGGAGGGACGCGAAAGAAGGCGCTGCCATGCACCCAAGGCCCGTCATTGGGCAGGCGTTTCTTGGGCAATGTGTGCCAGTTTTTACTCACCTGCACTGACAGACCAGTTTGCCGCCCTTCGGCATCCACCAGCATGGGCACGACACCGGTCAACGGGTGGCTGGGATGGACCATGCGAAGTGGCACGACCATCTCCTCCGCACTGGAATTCTCAATGGTCAATCCGTACTTGGACACGCGGTCGAGTAGTGCCTCCGGATAGGCGGTATTTTCCGGGTTTGGCCACTGGAGCTTCGGCAAAACTACCTCCCATCCTCCCGAATCCTTGGAGAAGGAGACCTTCGGCTGGTCTGTTCCCGGGGCGGATGAGGTGATGGCAAGGCCTGCCTCCCTAGGTAAGCCGGGTTTCACACCATTCGGTGTGAACTGAAAGGCCAACCGCAGACTCACAGGTCCGAGTAACCCGGTCTGCGCCTGCGAATCAACCGTTTTACCGGCCGCATCGAAAGCGAGCGAGGCCTCGGCGCCATCCAGTGGGGACTCCGGAACGATGCTCCACTCGATCACCGCGCGGTCGCCCCAAGCCCGGACATCTAGGGATGTCTTCGTCGGTAATTTGTTGCCTCCGTCGTCAACCAGCGAAATGCCCGCTATCTGCACATGCTGAAACCAAATACCGGTTTCGATCATCCGCACCGGAAGTTCCGTCCAGTCAAATCCTTTCAGCACCACGGGGTCGGGCGCGCCGCGATATTCTTTTCCCCGCCACTTCACGATGAGATGCAGGGCAGAGGGGCTCCATTGCTTTTCTATCGTCGCCGCCGAAATGTCTGCCGTGGCAAACCCAGCATCCGGCTTGGTATTCAGGCGTGTGATCAGACCCGGTTGCGACCTGTCGATCACCATCCCGTAGTGGGCCCCGCGAATGAGCAGGGCACTGTTCTCGGGGCGGTAGGTGGCCAGAGCTTTATCTTCCGGCCGGAAGGCATTGAGGATCGGCGCACCATTGAGCCAGGAAAGCGCGATCTGATCGGAGTCTACCGGCGGGGTAACCGGAAGCCCGACCGGACCGGCAGCGGCTGCCCCATGGGCAATCAGACTGCAAATCGGTAGGAGAGCCAGCAGGGTGGAGCGGTGGCGGGTGCAGGGAGCGGGGAGTGAAGACATGGGATAGTTATCATCTCGCAATCTTGTTTTCGTTCGAGAGGAATTCGCCGTTCTGGCTGGCGAGATCGAGGGTAACGCTGGCATAGACAAACTCCCCGCAGAGGTACGATAGTTCAAAACGATTCATTCACCCGAAGCGGGTGAATCCCCCGAAAACCCCAACACAAAAGTTATTGCATCCGCCTGCGGCGGAGGACGAACAGTGCGGTTCCTGCGAGGAGCATGAGCACACCAGCAGAGGGTTCGGGAATGGCTTGGAACTGAAGCTGGGATCCGTTGAACTGGAAAGTACCTGTATTGCTATTTCCCAGATTGGTGTAGGTGAAATCTGTGGCCGCGAAGCTCGTGCCTTCGAATCCGCCGCCAACAAACGCGGTGCTGTCCCAATCCACCAGTGTGAATGTCCCTGTTTCTGTGCTGCCCAAGAAATCAAAGCAGAAGACCGATCCACTCCCTTTGATAAACTCGCTGGCTCCACCCGTAATCCGGAGAAGATCCGCCGTGTTAGCTGCGCCCAACTCAAATTTCCAATTTGCAGTTCCATCGCTTAATAGGCTGCCATTCCAAGTCACATCATTCGCGACCGTCAGTGTCCCAATGCTGTTTCCTGGCGCCAAGATCCCACTGATCGTCGTGATGCCCGCGATCGCGCCTGATCCACCGAGGGTGGCTCCTGCGGAGACCAGCAGGCTCTCCGAGCCCGTGCCGGAGCCGCTGGTGTTGTTGACCAGCAGTGTACCCGTTCTGACCGTCGTCCCGCCAGTGTAGGTGTTGTTGCCGGTGAGTGTGAGTGTGCCGGCGCCTTGTTTCTCCAAGGTGCCGGAGCCGCCGATCGCGTAGCTGGCGGTGGAGGAGTTGTTGCGATTGTAGATTAACGCGCCGTTGTTGTTGACACTTGAGGTGCTGTCAATCGAGCCGACTGCGCCGCCGTTGCCGATCTGCAAGGTGCCGGAGCTGATGGTGGTCGCACCCGTGTAGGTGTTGTTGCCGGTGAGTGTGAGTGTGCCGGCGCCTTGTTTCTCCAAGGTGCCGGAGCCGTCGATCGCGTAGCTGGCGGTGAAGGAGTTGTTGCGATTGTAGATTAACGCGCCGTTGTTGTTGACACTTGAGGTGCTGTCGATTGAGCCGACTGCGCCGCCGTTGCCGATCTGCAAGGTGCCGGAGCTGATGGTGGTCGCACCCGTGTAGGTGTTGTTGTCGTTAAGCACTAATGTGTTGCCGGCCTTGGTGAGGCCACCGTTGGCCACAACGCCGGTTAACCACACGGAACTATTCGCGATGGTTAGCGTGCGAGTGGCTCCGCCGAGATCGACACCAGCGGAGAAGTTGAGAATGCCGTTGTTGACCCCATCTCCAAAGGTGACATCACCACCGATGGTGACCGCATTCAGAATGGCTCGGCTCGCGCCGCTGCTGCTGGTCAGCGTCCCGCCGTTGAGGGCGAGGCCGCCCGTGCCGATTGCGCTGCTGGTGATCGCTCCCACTGCACCCGCACTGGCGACGCCGATCTGCAGGGTGCCGGCGGTGAGGGTGGTGCCGCCGCTGTAGGTGTTCGCTTTGCTCAGAAGAATCGTGCCAGAGGTGCTCTTGGTCGCATTTCCCGCGCCGGCGAGTATCGCCGTGTTGGTGCCGCTTTGGAGATCAAAGGTGGTCGTGGCAGTCAAAGTAGAAGTGGCGTTACCACCGATGATGTTACCACCGGTGAGCCTTACCGTGGCTACGGTTTCGTTAAGTCCGGTGCCAATCGTGAAGTTACCGGAAGATACTACAACGGTGGCGGTGTCGGCGATTTGGGTTCCCGCAACGGTGACGTTCACATCGCCACCGTTGACCAACAGATTGCCCGCGATGGCGTTGCCTGCGGTTTTGGCGAGGGTGAGGCTGCCTGCGTTTACGGTGGTGAGGCCGGAGTAGGTGTTGGAGGTGTTGCCGTCATACGACAGGGCGCCGGAACCTGCCTTGGTGATGCCGCCTGTGCCGGTAATGTTGCCGCTAAACGTCACCGCACTCGCGGTGGTGAGGGTGCGGGTGGAACTGCCGATGGCGGCATCTGCGCTGAAGGTCAGCGCTCCGGTTTTTGTCGCATCGCCCAGGGTGACATCACCACCAATGGTGATCGCATTGAGAATCGTTCGGGCCGTGGTGGCATCGGAGGAAAGCGTGCCGCCGTTGAGGGCAAGGCCGCCCGTGCCGATTGCACTGGTGGTGATCGCTCCCACTGCACCCGCGCTGGCGGCGCCTATCTGCAGGGTGCCGGCGGTGAGGGTGGTGCCGCCCGAGTAGGTGCCGCCGGCGTTGAAACTCGCCGCTCCACCGGTTGAATTGATAATTACCGCCACATTGCGGGTCGTATCCTTAGTATTACTGGTGGTATCGTAAAGGCCTGCTGCAACGTTTACGCCACCCGAACCCGATCCGTTGATCGTGATGGTGTAGGTGCCATTTGCAGTTGTAGCCGCATCATCGACCGATGCACGAATGATGGTGAGCAAACTGGTGGAGTTGTTCATCCATGACTGACTGGCTGTGAGGTTAATTCCCCCAGTTGTTGACGTGCCAATAGTCACCGCGCCCGATCCAGAAGCTACCTGAATGCCACCGGAACCCACATTCAGGCGTGTGACGCCGGCGCCTGTCGTGATCGTGATGGGACCGTTACTCCCGCCGAAACTCAAGCCGCCGAGGAAATAATTGCTTGCCGCCGTCGGCGAGAACGAATACGTGCCCGAATTAAAATTGGCAATGTCGGCATTCGCACTGGTCGATCCGGCAACAGTGCCACCAGACCAGTTGGCGGTGGTGGCCCAATTGGTTGAGGTTCCACCGGTCCACGTGCCGTTGGCAGCCTGCGCGGCGGGCAGAGCAGCGAGGAGGAGCGCGACGGTCGCCACCAAGCGAGCGGGATAGTGAAAGGGATTGAATTTGAGTTTCATCGCTCTGTGGCGTTTTATTAGATTAATAGGATTCTCAATCATAATTTATAGATAGTACTATCTTTTTTTAAGTCAAGAAGTTTTTCAAAGTTATGTTAGCAAATTTATTGATTGGTCATGAGGCTTGATGCTGCGCCTGGATCATTCAAGAGGGTTCGAATATCGTACACTTGCCATCCTCAAAATGAGTAGGGCTTGCATTACCTGCGAATTGTGTTAATTAACAGTTAATGAGTAACATTGCGGAACGCGCCAGCATGAAGATGATAGCACGGGAAGTAGGCGTTTCCCTCATGACGGTATCGAGGGCTATGAACAAAACTGGCTATGTGGCTGCTGAGACAGCCCGTCGTATTCAGGAGGTGGCGGACCGCATTCAGTACCGCCCCAATCGTCTTGTCAGGGGGATGCAAACTGGTCGGACTGGATTGGTCGGGGTGGTGATGCCCGCTGGACTGGGATTCTACTCCGGGGTGCTCGATGGAATTCACGATCACCTCTCGGAGCGGGATGCGGGCCTGCTGTTGTCCCTGGTTCACGGAAACTGGGAGAAACGCGCCATCGACGAGGAACAGAAGATCCTACACCGCCTGATCGAACTGCGGGTTGATGGCATCATTCTCCGCCCGGCCAACGACGAAGCTACCGACCTCTATTTCGATGAAATAGTCCAGCGGGGCGTGCCGATCGTGGTCATTGACCGCCGGGTTCCGAAATTCGCCTGCGATTTCGTTGGCACGGATGATGTTGCTGGTGGAGAGGAGGCGGCGGCCCAACTTCTCGCCCGCGGTCGGAAAAACTTTCTCTTGGTCACAGCAGGGAACCGTTTCAGCCCCAGCCGGGACCGGGCGAAAGGGTTCCGGGATACCGTCGCGGCGGCCAGCGGAGCTACCTCGCTGGACATCCTTGAGTTCCCTAGCTTCAGCCCCAACGAAAATGAGATACTGGAATTTCTGGCTACACGGGGAAGTAAAGTGGACGGAATCTTTGCAGTGAATGATAACATGGCGCTCGGATGCAAGAGAGCACTCCTGAAACTTGGGCGCCGTATCCCCGAAGACGTTTCGATCATCGGATTTGGAGCGGTCGCCATGGGCGACGGATATTTCGTGCCAGTCTCCACCTTCGATCAGCATCCGGATCTCATTGGCAGGACCGCCTCGGAGATGCTTTTCGCGCGGATCGACCAAAAGTCGGGCGCGAATGCTGTTCCCCCGAAGACTGTCCGCCTGGCTGCGACCTTCATCGATCGCGGAACGTAATCCCCGGCAAAAGCGAAAGGAAAAGCTGTTTGATGTCTCGCCATGATACTACTAACTTGCGGTATTGAACGTTTCTCCTTTGCGCATCTTGCAACAAATTATTTTTTTGGTCTGTTTTGTCTCCGCATTTTCCGTTCAAGCGACCCAGCCAGTGGGGCACACTGCCACCGTCACCGAACTAAAAACCGAACTCACCCGCCTCCGCGCCCAACATGGAGACACTGCGGACGCCTTAGCTGCAAAAGGCGAAGCCGCTAAGGAAAAAGAATCTTCAAAAATTAACACCAAATGAAAACCACCCTCACACTCCTCACCACCCTGCTGCTAACGCCGCTTGCCGAGCTGCAAGCGGCCGATACATCGTCGCTGCATACTGCAGCGTCTAGTTCCTTGCCGGGTTTCAGCTGGAACCGAGTGCCGCAATTTATGATTGTGCGCAAGCGGACCGCGTTCACCGATGACGAGATCCGTTTGCTCGCTGCTGCACCCATCGTGGTCTTCGAGAAGAACAACGGCTACGAGGACGCAGGCTGCGTCGAGGATGGAGTGCTCGCCGCTGCCAAGGCGCTCAAGGCCGTAAACCCTCATGTGATCACGATCTTCTACTGGAACGCCGTGATCGAATATGGCAATTACCGCGCCAACAGGGTATTTGACCAACACGCCGACACTTGGGCGCTGAAGCGGGATGAAAAGCCCGTCCTGTTCAAGGATAGTCCTTATCGGATCTACGACCAAACCGTCCGAGGGTTCCAGGACTGGTGGATTGGCACAGCGACCGGGATGGCAGCCCATCCCGAGATCGACGGCATTTTCATCGACGCGATCTGCAAGTTCAATACCTTGGACGACGGCCGCGTTCAGCTGTATCCTGACCAGCGCTATGGCGAGGCCTACGTCGCCACCGCCACGCGACTCAAGCGTGAGTTGGGCGCCAAGCTGCTGCTCGGCAATGCTATCCGCGTATGCGCGCCTCAAGCCAATCTGCCGCATTTGGAGTATCTGGACGGGTCCTTTATCGAACGCTGGGCCGTGCCACCCAAAGGAACCACCTATGAACAGTATGTGGCGGACGGAATGACTGCGATGACTCAGGCCCTTGCCCAAGGCAAGCTCATCCTTTTCAAAGCCGGCCCGGAATGCCTGCAGATGGACTGGCGGAAGACTTTCGATCGGTTCACCTATTCTGAACAGGAACGCTGGATGCGGGAGCATATCCAATTTCCACTCGCCGTCTTCCTCATGGTGGTGGAGCCGGGTGCCTATTTTCACTGGGGCAGTGGACCCAGCGCGAACCCAGGCAAGACTCGGGAGGTGTGGCGCAATGATATTTACGAGGAGCTGCAACGCCCCCTGGGCAAGCCACTCGGCCCCTCCATCAAGGATGGATTTCTTTACACGCGGGACTTCGAGCATGCCAGCGTATCGCTCAACCTCACAAAACGAGAAGGACACATTACTTGGAACACCAGTTCGCCCCAAGCGAAAGAAGACAGGAAGGCAAAGAAATGAACTCTTCCACGAAAATCTTCGTCACGCTCACCGCCCTGCTGCTGGCTCCGCTGGCCGCACTGAACTCCGCCGATGCCGCTGCATCGCGCGAACAAATCCTTGCGCTCACCGCGCTCACTGCGCCCCCCGCGATGGAGCCAGCAGAGGGCTTTGCCAGCGAGGATGGCCTGAAGGCGATCTTCTTCGAGGCGCAGCCGTGGAAGGGAAAGCCGACGAAGGTCTTCGCGTGGCTCGGATTGCCGAAAGTGCGCACGGGTAAAGTGCCCGGCGTTGTCCTCGTGCATGGCGGGGGTGGCACGGCGCTCAAGGAGTGGGTGAAGAAGTGGAATGAGCATGGCTTTGCTGCCATCAGCATCGCGGTCGAGGGTCAGACCGACGAACGCGATCCGTCGAATCCCAAAGCATGGAAGCAGCACGCCTGGCCCGGTCCGAAGCGCGACGGCATTTATGGTGATTCGGCCGAGCCGCTGAGCGAGCAGTGGATGTATCACGCGGTGGCCGACACGGTGCTGGCCAATTCACTCCTGCGCTCGCTGCCGGAGGTGGACGCGGACAAGGTCGGTATCATGGGCGTTTCGTGGGGCGGGGTCATCACCAGCACGGTGATTGGCATTGATTCACGGTTTGCCTTTGCCATCTCTACCTATGGGTGCGGACATCTGTTCGATGCCGACAATCAATATGGCCGAGCCTTGGGCAACAACACGCTCTACCGCGAGGTCTGGGATCCGCTCGTGCGCATGGATCGCGTGAAGATGCCAGTGCTGTGGTTCTCCTGGCCGCAGGACCAACATTTCCCACTCGATTGCCAGGCGGCGTGTTACCACAGCGCCCCCGGGCCGCACATGGTCGCGCTCATTCCCGGCATGGGGCACGGGCACCAGCGCGCCTACAACCCACCGGACAGCTACGCCTTTGCCGAGAGCATCGTGCGCGATGGTCGGCCGTGGTGCGTGCAGACCGGCGCGAAACTCGAAAGCGACACCGTTCGCGTCGAGTTCGCTGCCACGAAACCGCTCGACCGGGCGCTGTTGATCAGCACCACGGACAGTGGCTTTACCGGCAAGCGCCAGTGGATCGAGTCGTCTGCCATCGTTGAAAAATGTGACAATGGTTGGCTCGTCACCGCCCCGCTGCCCGCCCGAACCACCGCGTGGTTTGTGAATGCCCGCAGTGGCGAACTCACCGCAAGTTCGGATTACCAAGAACGGAAATAACTAACTATGAAAACGACCCTCACCGTCCTCACCGTCCTTCTGCTCGCACCGCTGGCTGCGATCTCCGCCGCCGATGCGCCGGAGCCTGACGGCAAAGTGAAACCCAACATTGTCTTCATTTTCGCCGACGACTGGGGGTGGGGGGATTTGTCGTGCCACGGGCATCCGTTTTTGAAGACGCCGAATCTGGACCGGCTCGCTCGCGAGGGCACGGATTTCCAGCAGTTCAACGTGCTCAATCCCGTCTGCTCGCCGAGTCGCACGGCGGTGATGACGGGGCATTATCCGGCGCGGTATTCCGTGCATCAGCACTTCGCGGAGCCGGCGCAAAATCACCAACGCGGCATGCCCGACTGGCTGGACCCGAATGCGCCAACGCTGCCGCGCCTTCTCAAAGAGGCGGGCTATCGCACGGCGCACTTCGGCAAGTGGCATCTGACTAATAGGCAGACCGAGGGCGCACCGAAGCCGCAGGCGTATGGCTATGATGAGTTCGCCGTATTCAACGGCGGCGCGGAATGGGAGTCCGCCGACCTTCATGCCACGGCGGCGAACACGGCGGCCTTCATTAAGGCGAGCAAGGGCAAACCGTTCTTCATCAACGCCTGGATTCACGAGAGTCACACGCCGCATGTCCCCACGCCGGAATCCATGGAGAAATGGAAGCATCTCGATCCGCAGAAGCAGGTCTATGCTGCCGTCATCACGGATGGCGACAATGCAGTCGGCACGATCCTCGATGCCCTGAAAGCCGAGGGCTTGGAGGACAACACCATTGTCATGTTTTCAAGCGACAACGGCCCGGAACACACCGCCGCGAAAGACGCACCGCACAAGCACAAGTCTGACCCCGATGCGCAAGTCAAGCGCTACGGCACTTTCAACAGCGTCGGCGAGACTGGCGGCATGAGAGGGCGCAAGCGCAGCTTGTTTGAAGGCGGCGTGCGCGTGCCCTTCATCGTCCGTTGGCCGGGGCACACGACTGCCGGTGCGAAGAACGACACCACGGCCTTCTCCGCCGTCGATCTGCTGCCCACGCTCTGCGCCGCTGCGGGCGTCACCTTGCCTGCGGACTACAAAGGCGATGGCGAGAACCTGCTCGCCGCATTCAATGGCAAGGCTGTCCCACGCACTCGCCCGATTTTCTGGCAGTGGCTTGGCACGAAGTCCGAACCCGATTACTGGCCGGGTCTGGCGGTGCGTGATGGCGATTGGAAGCTCGTCATGACCGACGATGCCCAGCGCGTCGAGTTGCATCACCTCACCCATGACCGTGCCGAGGCCACCGATGTGGCGAAGGAGCACCCGGAAGTCGTCGCCCGCCTGACCAAGCTCGCGCTCGACTGGAAAGCCACGCTACCGACCGGAGTGGACCCAAGCTGTGTGAGCAAAACGCGAGGCAACGAGCCGAAGAAACGCGCTAAAAAGCCCGCCGACAACACGAAGCCCGTTGAACCCATTTCAACGGAGTTCAAAGCCAAACTTCAAGTCACGCTGGTAAAACATCTGAACCAGCTCCTCAAGGATGATGGCTCCATCACCGAAATGAAGGGCAAGACTTCCGAGGGGAATGGTGCGCTGGCGTTCTATTTGATGTTCGAAGTCACCGGTGAGCAGAGGTTTCGCAAAGCGGCGCTCACACTGGCGGAACAAGTTCTCAAAGACATGCGGGCAACGAAGCATGGCGTGCTGCCGATCAAGGAAAAGGACAAGCCGGGCGGCAAGACGATCATCGGTGGCGGTCCGCCGGCGTTGGGGGCCTACACTTCGGGCGTCGCTTACATCCTGCACAAGGAAGGCGGGCGAAACGATGACCTGAAATACATCGCCACCGTGCTCGACCGGTATCCGTGGAGCGAAGAGGGCTGGTTCGCCTCGACCATCGATGTGGACACTGGCGAATCGAAGTTGCCGATGACCAAACCCGCGATCATCAACAAAACCGCCGCCGTCGCCATGGCCGCCGGGATCGTCAGTGGCTATGTGGGCGAGATCGCACCCGAACTAGCCGCGAGTCTGAAGCGCAAGGCCGACAAGTGCATCTACAGCAAGATAATCCCCGCGCAGTTGGAGGATGGCTTCTGGCATTACAGCCTTCTGGACAAAGATCCGAAGGACAAGGACGTGCTCGGCTACTTCATGCTCACGACAAAGGAGCTGATGGACCTGCAAAAGTTCAATCCCACCTATCGCGAGGAGAAACTGACCGCCGCCGTGAAGAAGGCCCAAGCCTTCGCGCTCAAGCACATCGCCCCGATGACGGACCCGAACACAGGCACCTCCACTTCCGAACACGCCACTCGCGGCACGCCGACGCACTACGCCATCAAGGAAGACCTCAAGCGCAGCTTCCAGCTCGGCCTCGTCCTCATCGGCGGCGGTCACACGGAGGAAGGCATCAAAATCATGACCACCGCGCTCGATCACTTCCCCATCGGCAATGCCGGTCAAGACGGCGCTCATGCAGCGGAACCATCCGCGCTGATCCTTTCGGGGTTTTGATGCGGCCACGACGACGCTTCTTAGATTGATGCACCCATGAAACACGCCATCCCGCTCCTCACCGCCGTGCTGCTCGCTCCGCTGGCCGCACTGCACGCGGCTGAATCTGCCAGCACGGACAAGTTTCCCGCATTCTCATGGGACCGTGTGCCACGTTATATGCACATACGAAAGGACACGGCGTTTACCGCCGAAGAGATCCGATACCTTGCCAATTTTCCGCTGGTTACATTCGAGAAGGGGACAGGTGGCAAGGAATTCGGCTCAACCGAAGCAGGCACGCTGGCAGCAGCCAGAGCGGTCAAGGCAATCAACCCGGCGGCCAAAATATTGTATTACCGAAATGTGTTTGTGCACTATGGAGGCTATGCGGCCAACGCCGCACTCGCGAATTTACCCGAAGCTTTTCTGGACGGGCGCAACGGCAACCAAAAGCTCGTGCGGGAGAAGGTACAAGCCTACGACCTGACCAGCTCAAAGGTGCGCGACTGGTGGATCTCCAGCGCCAAGCAGGTTTGTGACGATCCAGCGATCGACGGGCTGTTTTTTGACGGCAACATCAAAGTCTTAGAGCCAGATTACCTCCGCAACGAAATCGGCGAGAGAAAGAAAGCCTTATTGGTGAATGGCTATACGGCCATGATGAAGGACTCTCGGAGGATCTTGGGACCGGAAAAGCTTCTCGTGGCCAATGTTCTGCGGGCACGCTTTGCGGATTCGGGAATGAGCCGTCTATCCGCTTTTGACGGCTCCTATATGGAAGGCTTTGAGACAAGCGTCGGCAAGGTGCCGGTGAAAGATTATGTGGCCAAGGGCATTGCGGCCTTTCAAAAGGCCGCTCGCCAAGGGTACCTCATCGCCTTCACGGTTGGACTGGGCGAGGATGTGTCTGGCGAGGAAGCGATGAATCCTCAGTGTACGGATGAAATTCGCAAGTCTGTTACCACCGAAGGAGTGTCTACGCGACGCTTGAATTATCTGTTGGCGATCTTTCTAATTTGTGCCGAAAAATATAGTTACTTCTTTGTGCACGACGGTTATGACGCGAAAAAGAGTCAGGTCTGGATGAAAGAGCCGTCCGAGTTCATGCATCCACTTGGCGTGCCCAAGGGCCCGGCGGTTCGCGCTGGTTACCTCTACACCCGTGAGTTCGCCCACGCCTCGGTCAAACTGAACATTGAAGAGCAAACTGGCGCCATTATCTGGAGTCCCCTCTAGGCCATGAGCACAAATCCGTCCGCTGTCCTCCTCACCACCCTGCTGCCCGCCCGAACCACCGCGTGGTTTGTGAATGCACGCAGTGGCGAACTCACCGCAAGTTCGGATTACCAAGAACGGAAATAACTAACTATGAAAACACTTCTCACCGCCATGCTGCTGGCGCCGCTATTTGCGCTGCACGCCGCCGATGCACCAGCGTCGCTTTCCAAGCCGATGCGGAATGTAGTTTCACTAAATGGAATGTGGGAGATTGAGCAGACAAAAGGAGGCGATGCGCCGCCGACTCATTACACCGCCAAGGCACCGGTGCCCGGCTTGGTGGATATGGCCATACCCGCGTTTGCGGAAGCGGGCATTGAACCGGCGCGAACGTTCTATTGGTATCGTCGCTCGTTTTCGCTGAACCAGCCGCTTCCTGAGACGGCTCTCTTGAAAATCAATAAGGCGAAGTTCAGCACGACGGTCTATCTGAACGGGCAGGAGATTGCGACGCACCTGCCGAATTACACGCCATTGACGGTGGATGTGCGGCCGTATCTTAAGGCGGAGAATGAACTGGTGATTCGCATCGGCGGTCGGACGGGGCAAAATCCAGCTTTGGCCGTGACAGGAGATGCGGGGGAGACGTATCGGTTTTTGCCCGGAATTTATGATGATGTTTCTCTGATTTTAGCCGGCAAGCCCTACATGGAGAACGTGCAGGTGGCTCCCGATATTAACAATCAACAGGTTCGTGTGATGGTGCAGGGGGCCGGTGAGCTTGCCTATCGGGTGCTGGAAGCGGCCTCAGGGAAAGAAGTGGCCACTGGAACGAGTTCCACGAACGACTTCACCATCCCATTGCCGGGTTGCAAACTCTGGTCGCCGGAGTCGCCGTTTCTCTACTCGCTGGAATTGAAGACCGCGGGCGACTGCAATACGGTGAAGTTTGGGATGCGGGAGTTTCGCGCTGACAGTCAGACGCAGAGGACGATGTTGAACGGGAAACCGTATTTTTTGCGAGGGTCGAATGTGGTTATTTTCCGGTTTTTCGAGGATGCGGATCGGGGAAATCTGCCGTGGGATCGGGATTGGGTTCGCGCGTTGTTTCGCTCCTATAAGTCACTGAATTGGAATTCGCTCCGGTTTCACAAAGGTTTCCCTCCGGAGTTTTGGTATGAGATTGCCGACGAGGAGGGGATGCTAATCCAGGACGAGTGGCCGAATCATAAGCGCACCAAAATTACGGCGGAAGCATTGGAAGTAGAGTTTCGTGAATGGATTCGCGAACGGTGGAATCATCCGAGCGTGGTGATTTGGGATGCCGCGAACGAGACATGGTCGGCGGCGGCGATGGAGGCAGTGAAGAGGGTGCGATCAACGGATCTGTCGCGACGTCCATGGGATTTGGGGTGGAATGAGCCACTATCAGCGGATGATGTGACCGAATACCACCTTTACATGTTCAACCGTTTCCACATCCATGGCTCGATGGATGAGGCTGGAAATCCGAACGGATCAGCGAAGGATGACGGCAAGGTAGCGGCGCTGGTAGCGAAGGCGGATGGAAACTATTTCAAAACTCTGATGAAAATGACACATCACCGTCCCTACAGCCACGGGCCGTGCGCGGAGGATCCGCTCACGACGCCTGGACCGAAGCGCTCGCCGGTAAAGGAGTATCCGAATCCACGGATTATAAATGAATATGGCTATCTCTGGCTGCTGCGCGACGGTTCGCCGACCTACCTAACGGCGGATATTTATGAGCGATTGTTCGGTGAAACAACCGCAGATCAACGTAGGCATATTTATGCCCGCTACGTGACCATGCAGACGGAATACTGGCGGGCGACGCGTGATTTCGCGGGCGTCATGCAGTTCTGCGGGCTGGGCTCTTCGCGAAAGGCAGAGGGCAAGCAGCCGATGGGTGCGACTAGCGATCTGTTTTCCGATGTGAAGACGCTGGCTTATGTGCCGGAATTTAAGCAGTCCTTCCGCATGTCTTTTGCGCCGGTAATCGCGGTGCTGGATTTTTGGGAGGAAGTCGTGAACGCCAAGCAGATTGAGTCCGTGAAGGTGGTTTTGCTGAACGATCTGGCTGCTGTGTGGGAAGGGCCGGTGACGGTCCGGATCGAAAAGGAGGGCTCAGTGGTGGCGTCGAAACAGATGACGACGACGATCCCTCCCTACGGAAAAACCGAAGAGTCGGTCGCGCTTTCAGTTCCGTTGCCGAAGGGGAAATATCGAATGGTCGCCTCCTTGAATTGGGCGGGTGAACCGGTCGACAGTGTGCGTGAATTTACGGTCCGGTAGCGGACGATTGAAAGGTATGGGAAGGAACAAATGTTTGTATTGGATGGTTGGTGCGCTTGTTCTTGGGGCCGGCTGTGCGGCTGGTGCCTAGGGGAGCGAAGTGCAACTTGCGTCTGTTCGACAGGCGCAGATTCCTCTCAACGGCAACTGGAAGATTACACTGACTCCGCCGGAGGGTTTCTGGCGGAGCGAGGTCAGTCCTGACAAATGGGACACGATTCCGTTGGGGATCCTCGTTACGGAACAAACAAAGTGCCAGTTGCTTACTAACGAATCGTATTGCCTGTTTCAGAACGTAAGTTAATAGTAACAATATGAATCAAAAATTGAGCTGGCGTTCTCTATTTTACACGCTTCTGGTGGCTGGTTTGTGCCTGCTTTCGCCGGCTACGTCCCTTGGAGAGCCTTCGCAGGGCGCGATCGCAGCCCCAGCACCAATCACCTCCGCGGATCGACCGCACCAGCCTAACTTCATCTTCATCCTCACCGACGATCAGGGATACGGTGACATTGGGGCGCACGGCCACCCGTTGCTCAAAACGCCAAACTTCGACAAGCTGCACGACCAGAGCGTGCGCTTCGATAATTTCTGCGTGAGTCCGTCCTGCTCGCCGACGCGCGCGGCGCTGCTCACGGGCATGCACGAGTTCCGCAATGGCGTCACGCACACACTCGATCCGCGTGAGCACCTATGGAAGGGTGCGACGACGCTACCACAACTGATGGAGAAGGCTGGGTACGCCACGGGCTTTATCGGAAAGTGGCATCTGAGCGACGAGCGCGGCTACGGACCGGCCTCGCGTGGTTTCCAGTGGTGCTCGAGCAACGTCGGAGGCCCCCGTGAACACTTCGACCCCATGTTTGTCCGCAACGGCAAGCGCACGAAGGAGAAGGGGTTCCGCGAGGACATTTATTTCGGTGATGCGATGGACTTCATTCGGCTCGACGGCACCAAGCCTTGGTTTTGCTACCTAGCGACGTATTCACCCCACGACCCGATGGCCGCGCCGGAGGAGTTCATCGCCCCCTTTCGGAACAGGGGCCTCACCGAAGACCAGGTCCTTTACCTCGCCATGGTTGCAAATCTCGACATGAACCTGGGCCGCATGATGAAGTTCCTTGATGAGACGCAAGATCCACGCTGGTCGGGACACAAGCTACGGGAGAATACCGTCATTGTTCTCATGAACGACAATGGGGCCACCCATGGCCTCGACGTTTTCAATGCTGGTATGCGCGGGTGTAAATGCACGATCTGGTATGGCGGTTCGCGTGCCATTTCGTTCTGGAGTTGGCCTGGGAAATGGACTCCGCACAGCGTGGAGCAACTCACCGCGCACCTCGATGTTCTTCCCACGATCTGCCAATTGGCGGATGCGCCGGTACCCGCCAAACTGCAACCGCAGATTGAAGGCTACAGCCTTCTGCCTCTACTGGAGGGGAAAGGCTGGTCGCACGATGACCGCCGCCTCTACCAGCACGTCGGACGGTGGCCGAGTGGCATGGCCGCCGATCATAAATACGCCATGGCCGGTGTCCGTCAGGGCAATTTCCTCCTCATGCGCAGCCGCCCGTGCGATCGCCCCGATTGCACTCCCGAGGTGCGTGGCGACCAGTGCGCGACCCTGCGCGGCGTGGAGAAGGGGCGCAAGGGCGCGGTCTACACACAAACCAACGCTCCCTTCCACTGGGGAGTGACGCCCCCCGGCCAATGGGTGCTCTACGACGTTAAGAAGGATCCCACCTGCCAAACCGACCTTGCCGCATCCGATCCGGACCGCGTCAAAGGCATGTCCACCGCTTATGACCAGTGGTGGGACGAAGTATATCCTGTGATGATCGAGCGCGGTGGCGATGCGCCTCTGACCAAGAAGTAGCCGTCCTGCCTCAGGAGGTCGCTACGGGCTTGAGCGAAAGCAAATCCCTCGCTGCACATGGCGCACCGCACAGGAATCCTCGAAACGCGTCAAGAAACGATCGCCCGACCCGGCCCAAGGGGGAATCCGAAAACACGGGCCTCTAGAGAGGCGGCGGACTTTGCCGCTCTGTTCTTGAGACGGATCGACTGGGGTCTCTCTCAGCGGTAACAATGCTGGAACCGTAGGCGGCAACAAGCGAGGGGGTGCAGAGCATCTGCAAGGATTTGTATGGATTCAGAGTTTTGTGAGAGAGGGTGGTAAAGAGGAATCCGGATGGAGTTCAGATGCGAGTTCGCGCCGGGTGCGCCGAAGAAACCAGACAAGCAGGATTACGAAGGCGATAAACAAACCGGTCGCCGGCCCAGGTTGGTTACGCACGAGGTAAGCTATCGAAAACAGCAGAGCGCAAACCGTCGCCACCACCATGGCCCAATCAATCAAAACCTGAGGAACCGTCTGCGCCGGCACATACCCCTCCATGTCGCGGATCACAGCCCCCCAACCGGGCCGGAAAATGCGTGTGCGGCGGACAAAGGCTTGGAGGTGGATCTTGTCCACAGGTGGGGTGCAAAGCGAAACGACAACCACCGTGCCGAAGCCGATGATCATCATGAACAGCATGCGTGCACCGAGCAGGTCGTAGTCGTTGGTGAAGCTGACCCCTTCGGGCAGGTGCAGCAGAGCGCGCATTGGCCCGTCCAAGAGCGGGGCCTCCATGTGCAGGATCCTGTGTCCGAAGATCAGCAGAACCGCTACAACCCAGTTCGCGACAAAGGCGGCGATCTCACCGGTTGCATTGATCCGCCACCAGAACCAGCGGCAGGCACCAACCACCATGGCACCTCCGCCGACGACATAGAAAATCTCCAAGAGCTGCTGGATGTTGTCGGCGTAGAAGCTGATAGCCCCACCCGCCATCGCCACGAGAACTGTGACGAAGCGCGAGACGCGCACATAGTGTTTATCGGACGCGTTGGGATGTAGAAACCGGCGGTAGAGGTCGCTCACGATGTAACTCGATCCCCAGTTGAAAAGTGTGCTGATGCAGGAGATGAATGCCGCGATCAGCGCCGAGACCACCAGCCCGCGCAGCCCGATGGGCAGAATGTGAACCAACATCCGGGGATAGGCTGCATCATGACCCGCAGCACCCATGTCCGGAAAAATGATGATTGAGGCGAGGGCCACGATGATCCACGGCCAGCAGATGATCGCAAAATAGACGATGGTGTGCAGGAGCAGCGCCTTGGATGCGTGCTCGGTGTCCTTACAGGCCAGGACCCTCTGGGCTTGAAACCCGCCGCACAACGCATTGCCCCACCAAAGAATTGCGAAGAACCCGATGACGTTCCAGATCGACATGGTCCCGGTGTTGCCACCTGCCGTGACTCCGAAACTGATCACCGGCGCCATATGCAGTTCATGCCCCGGCCATGCGGTAGAAGAGGAGAGCTTTTCAACCATTGCGCCAAGACCTCCGACCTCTCTTACGGAAAGCCAGGCCAGGATGAACGTTCCGAGCGTGGCGATGATGAATTGTACGAAATCCGTATAAACCACTCCATAGAGACCGCTGAAGGCACAAATCAGTAGGGCGCATCCCATGACAATCATCGTGACCACAACCTCCGATGGCAGGGAGAATCCCGCGATCATCCATTGCTGGCCACCGATGCCCATCGTCTCCTTTGCGATTGTGACCATGGCCTTGGCGACCCATCCAATGATCAAAGGACAGATAATCAAGGCTCCGACGGATGCGGAAATCCCCCGGAGCGTCTGGGCTGACTTGCCGTCGTAGCGCATCTCCAGAAGTTCATTGTCGGTGATCACCTCGGTGCGCCGCCACATCCGGGCGAAAAGCGCGACTGCCAGAGCGCATCCGATCAGCGGACTCCAATACTGCCACACCGCTTGCATGCCGTATTGCCGCACCAGCGCCCCGACCCAGAGCGGCGTGTCGGCGGCAAACGCGGTCGCGATCATCGAGACGCCGGCGAGATACCATGTCAAGGTGCGGCCTGAGACGAAGTAGGAGTCCACATTCTTGCCGGCCAAGTGACTGAAATATAGGCCGAGCGCGATATTTGATATCAAAAACAGAACGATGACCGTCCAATCAATCCAGTGCATAATTGACTTTCAGGAGTTAGGCCGGAACCGGTTCGGCATGAGGGTGAATCGCTTTCTCGGCGATCAAAATCTTCTGTGGCTGGTTGGCATTCAATTTCACGGTGATTCGATGCTTCAGGCCGAACGGCGGCACAATTTCCACCGTCTGATCCCTGCCATTCGAAAGTAACTCCACCCAGGCGGTTTGTGCTTTCGCATCCCATTCAATCGACACCTCGACGCCGCCGCGCGCCATCAATCCCTTCACCGAACCGCTCTTCCACTTTCCGGGCACTGCGGGCAAAATCGAGATCCTCCCTGGCACAGAAAACATCAGCATTTGTTGCACGGCGGATGTCCAGCCCATGTTGGCGTCGATCTGGGAGGGCGCCCATTCCATCTCCACCCCGATACCCATGCCGCGCCAATCGTTGTGCGTCGTGTAGAAATTGTTCTTCACGCACGAGCGCGAGAGCAGGTCGAGGCACTTGAGGGCCTGCTCCCCGTCCTGTATCTGCGCGAACACATGCGCCATATGCGCAAGAGACCAACCGGTCTGCTCACCCAGCCCGATACCTAGGCGCCTGCGAATCGCGATCTCGAATGCCTGAAAGAGTTTGGGATCGGATTCACGGGTCACTTCCTGGCCTGGAAAGACCGGGTAAATATGGGAGTGGTGGCGATGGTGGTAATTGTCCGTAAAAAACGGATGCATCCACTCCTTGACTGCCCCGTCTTCATTGATCTGGTAAGGCGGAATCCGTGTCAGCATCTTCTCCCATTTTTTCCGTTCATCCGAAAACTGGCCGGTCAGCCCAGTCCCTTCGATGAGATGCGTGAGCACCTCCTTAACAAGTGCGAAATCCATCGTTGCGTTGATCGTCGTGTCCATCGCGGCACCCATGCCGTCGCCATCCCAGTAATTACCTGGGGTGTTCTCGGGTGAATTCGACGGCACACTGATAAAAAATCCGTCCTCCCCCACCGTGAGGAAATCCTCATAGAAAAGTGCCGTTTCACGCAGGAATGGCAGCGCTCGCTCACGCAGGAACTTCTCGTCCCCGGTATGGACGAAATAGTCGTAGTAGTGTTGTCCGATCCACGCAGCGGCACCGGTCCAATGGATGATATGAGGCATGATCGTCTTGAGTAGCCCTGAGGGAGGAGTCGTGACCGCCGGAATATAGATCCCTCGGCAACCATAAAGCTTTCGCGCGTTTTCCCTGAAGTCCTCAAGCATCCGGTCGAAGTAGTCAAAAACCGGCAGCATGGTTTCCGCCAAATGACCCTGGAGTGCCTGCCAGTAGATCATTTGCAGGTTTTCGTTCGCCATGTTGAAGGCCCAGAACCCGCGATACTCGCCGCTCCAGTGGCCCTGAAGAGGGCAGGGGTGCCCGCCCGAGCGCGAACTCGAAATCAGCAGGTAGCGCCCGTAAGCCCACATCTTCTCTACCAGCGCAGTCGGTGCCTCACCCTGGTAGGCCTCGAGCAAAAGCTCTTCATTGGAAAGCTGATGATCGGCTTTTGGCCCACCCAGATCGAGCTGCACACGTTTGAAAAGCTCTCCGTGCTCGGCCGCGTGCGGTGCTAGTAGGTCTCCGTAATCGGCCGCCGTGCCGGCCAGTTCATCCTCCAGCCGCACCCAGGCTAACTGTCGATCTTCCTTCACAAAAAGCTTCAGAAGAACGAGAACGCACTCCGTGTCTGTCACATGCAGCCTTCCGGAGTTGGCCACAAGCGTGCCCCTTTTCGGAATCACGCGGGCGACTGCGCCAAAGTCGGTGCCATCGTCGTTGCGGGCCGCGTAGCGGATCATGCCAGTATCGCCTGCGCGAACCTCTAGTGCAGTCGGTAGTGGCGCATCCGCCTGCTTCCAGCTCCGGGCGTCCGTCTGGTCGTGCAGATCAAGTGTGACATCGACCGTCAGCGGTCCCCCGCAACTACGGATTTCCATCACCACCATATCATCCGTACGTGAGACAAAAAGCTTCCGCGTAAATGCGGTTCCACCGTCCTCCCAGCACACCGTCACTTCACCGGTCTCCATGTCGAGCATCCGCCGGTATTTCGAAAACCCTTCACGAACCGGCATCCGAATCTTCAGATCGCCAAGCGGAAGTGGGCTTCCGATGTTGGGACTGTACCCGAGTCGCTCGAATTCGTCCGCCAGAACCCGGGACGCAGCCCGCGCGTCGCCCGCGAGGAGCAACTCCCTCACTTTGGGCAGCTTTGCGCTTACGTCCGGCATCTTTGGCGTCCTTACCTCGTGCCACAGATTTTCATGGGTGAGTAATACCGTTTCGTCATGCACTGCCCCGTAGACCGCCGCCCCGATTGGCCCGTTTCCCGAAGGTAGGGCCTCGCGCCATTTGGCACCCCACCAGGAGGCCGGATATTTCAAAAGGAGACACTTCTTCATAGGCACTTCCTTGATGGAAGATATATGGTAATAGTATCTTTGTCAGTGTGGATCACAATTAAATAAACCTTTTTTGTGGCGTAAGCCACAAAGTGAAAACCTGGAGATACTCGGCAATTTCCTTCAACAATCCTGCAGTCTGCGCCTAGGTGGCATTTTTCCAGATGGGAACCAGATAGGTCTGCTTCACCGATGCATCAAGCCAGCGTGAGTATCTCGTTGCCTTGTCTCAAGGCATGTCCGAAAGAGTCGCCAATCATCGGAGAATTTATCAGGAAAAGCCAAAAACACCTTGAGTGCATAAAAAGTTAATACTAACCTTATGACTTGGTTTCCTTCAACTCAACCCATTTGTGCTTGGCACCCTCAGTCCTTGCGACGTCCTTACGAGAGATTCCTACTAGCTTGGCAGGGGTTCGGGTGAACAGACACCGGGGCTTCACCCTCATCGAGTTGCTTGTTGTCATCGCCATTCTCGGGATTCTTACTGCGCTGGTGATGCCGGCCTATCGGATGGCGACATCCGCATCGCAGTCGGCCGCCTGTATCTCAAACCTCAAGCAGGTCAGCACCGCCATCACGGTAGCCGCTTCGGATTATGGCTACTACCCCGTAGTCCAGGACGCTAACAATCTGGGACTAAAAACTATTCACGACGCCATCGACCGGAATTCGCCGTTCATGTCGTGTCCTGCTGCCAGGTTTCATGGGGCTGTGACTAAGCCCGGGGAGGGCTTCGGCCACACGATGTCGGCCTATGGGATGAATCCCATTGTCATGCCCAACGCCTCCTCCCCCGGGTCTCTAGTGCGCCCCGCCCAGATTAGTCGGCCCTCGCAGGTGATCTTGGCCGCAGACGGCGCCCAGCAGATGAACCCCTATCCCAGGGCCCTCGGCTACTGCGCGAGGTGGGCTGGGATACAAACTGGCCAAGTGGAGAACGCAGAGAAGGAAGTGACCGAGGCTATTGTTGCGCCAAGCGGCTTTTGGGGCGATGAGTCGCAAATTCCGCTCCGCCACAGCGGCAAAGCCAATGTCGTATTTGTCGATGGGCATGTGGAGACCATTCGCCGTCTGGGCGATCTTAAAGAGAAGAATTTTTACCGTAACTATTGACGCAGCCCGATGACAGGCCTTTGCCGGCGGTACTATGAGGCATTAAATTTGTTTGGCTTCAAGGGAAGTATCATGGGTCAGGTAATTTATCATCCCAGCCCCTTGGTATTTCCACTGATTACAAGCAGATGGAGGTTGTTTTACCCGCAAGTGCAGGAAAGGGCTTTTTAAAAATAGAAGCGAATGTTCAGTAGGGTAGTTTTTAAATAGGCGGGCTGATCAACAGCAGGTCAAACCATGTTCAATACGCGTTCAACACCATAGTCAACGCCACAAGCCACCACAGTCATCCACGGTCAATCCATAGTCAATCCACGGTCAACGCCACAACATTGGCAAAACAACGCCATAACTGGTTCGGAAGGGGGTTTTAAGGGGTGTCAAAGTGGGGTTAAGGTCAAAAAGAGGCCATTCCAGGCCGGTAACCTGACCGAGAAAATACCGAGGATCTACCGGGAGCCTGACCGGGAATATGACCGGGAACTGAAATTAAATAGCCTGAAAAGAGGCCTAAAATAGCCTGAAAATGGGGGGAAAAGATTTTTGGCGAGTATCAGAAGAGAGTATGAAAGTGGTAAAAGACAAGTGGATGAGGAAGAAGTATCTGATGCCAGGATGTGAAAGCTGGAGGAGGTAAAGAGTAGGGGAGAGTAGGAATGAGTCGTAGATAGAGGAACTATTGGGGAGTTTATGGGGATCCAGGGTTTAAATCCCGGCGGCCAGGTGGTGCCAGGTATTGTTTCCAAATGCTGAAAAAAATGTCGTACTGAGTCAATTCGCATACCGATTTCAATACTCGGTATGCAAAATTGGATTAATTTAAATTCTATGGGTCGTTTTAGTTCCAAACTTAAGTCACTGTGGATCAACTAAAGTAATCATAAACCATTAATATACATGTACTTAGGAAACCGTTGCTCTATCCTCTTGAGCTATGGGACCGGTTACGACTTATCGAAGTCATTTTCAGACTTTGATAGTGAGTTTCCATACTCCCCTCTCATAAAAAGCATCGCAAGGCGGAAGAAAACCGATTTCTCTAGTCCGTGATTGTCTTAAGGGATGTGAGATTGCTTTCTCTAGGATTGAGGCAGGTGGGGGGATTTGGTCATAATCCGGCATCGTGAGTCATAACACACCCTACGAGCGTTTTAAGAAAAGCGATTTGATCCTGCGTGATGAGTTGGCAATCGACCGGACGGTTTTGGCCAATGAACGGACCCTACTGGCTTATGTTCGGCTCGCCATCACCCTAATCATTGCAGGAATCTCCATTGTTCACTTTGCGATGGAGAAGTGGTTTGAAACGATCGGATTCCTTTGCGTCCCGATCGGTATTGTCGCTGGAATCTACGGTTGGTGCCGGTACCAAAAGATGGCTGCTGAAATCACCGCTCTACGTAAGCCCACTACGGAAAGAAAATAGTAGCCCGTACTGTTTCTTGCTGAGACAGTCGATCGTCAGCTAGTGGCTTTATAATTGACCGAGACTCAAGAAAGGGACGGGTAGTCGGTGTAGCCCTTGGGGCCGGAGGCGTAGAAGGTTGCCTCGTCGGGAGGATTGAGAGGGGCGTTCTTGCGGAGTCGTTCGGGCAGATCTGGATTGGCCAGAAAGGGGACGCCATAGCAGATCGCATCGGCCCAGTCCTCGGTAATCGCCTGTTCGCCAGAGGGCCGGTCAAAACCTCCAGCCGTGATCACATGTCCTTGGAAAAACTTCCGCAGTTCCTTGGGGCCGACACCTTCCTTGGCTCCGTGCCGGATATCTTGAGCTGTGACGCGGGTGATGTGGGCGTAGAGGAGGCGGAGTTTGCTGAGTTCTTTTAGGAGGTGGCCAAAAGTTTCCATCGGATTCTCGTCGTGCATGTCATTGAAGACGCCTGAGGGGGAAAGACGGATTCCAACCCGGTCGGCTCCCCATACTTGAATGACTGCTTGGGCAACTTCGATCGGGAGACGGCAACGGTTGGCCACGGAGCCGCCATAGGAGTCGGTCCGATGGTTAGTACCGCTGCGGAGGAACTGGTCGAGGAGGTATCCGTTCGCGTTATGAATTTCCACTCCGTCGAAGCCAGCCTCTTTGGCCAGTTTCGCCCCGTGGACATATTCGGCCACGATTCCGGGAATTTCAGAGACTTCGAGGGCCCGTGGGGTGACGTAATCGACCATCTCTTTTCCATTAAAGACCTGTCCTTTGGGTCGGATGGCGGAGGGGGCGATCGGAAGAACTCCGTTGGGTTGAAAGCATGGATGGGAGATGCGACCGACGTGCCAGAGTTGGAGGAAGATGCGGCCTCCAGCGGAATGAACGGCCTGTACAACTTTTTCCCATCCGGCGACCTGTTCAGGGGTGTGGATGCCGGGAGTATTGGGGTACCCGTAGCCGAATGGGGAGACTGAGGTCGCTTCGCCGATGATCAGTCCGGCAGAGGCTCGTTGGTGATAGTACTCGGCATTCAGTTCATTCGGGACGTTACCTACCGAGGCTCGGCACCGGGTGAGGGGAGCCATCAAGACCCGATGGGGAAGGTGGAGGGGTCCGAATTGAAGAGGGGCAAAAAGTGGGGACATGATGGAAGAGCTACAAGTCGTCGGTTATAAAAACCTGTAACTTTAACGAACGCTGAGGTCGCGAATCAGGAGTTGAGATCGAAGCGATCCAGATTCATCACCTTGCTCCATGCAGCGGCGAAATCTTTTACGAACTTCTCTTTGGCATCGTCCTGCGCGTAGACCTCGGCGATGGCACGCAGCTCGGAGTTCGATCCAAAGACGAGATCGACCCGTGTGCCGGTCCATTTGACCTTGCCCGTTTTGCGATCGTGGCCTTCGTAGAGGCCGCCGACGGCAGAAGGTTTCCATTCGATATCCATATCGGTGAGATGGACAAAGAAGTCGTTCGTCAGAATGCCGGGTTTATCGGTGAACACACCGTGCTTGGTGTGGCCGAAGTTGGTGTCGAGAACGCGCATTCCTCCGATCAGGGCGGTCATTTCGGGTGCGGTCAGCTTCATCAACTGGGCACGGTCGACGAGCAACTCTTCCGCTGGGCCTTTGAGTCCTTGGCGGGTGTAGTTACGGAAGCCGTCGGCCAGCGGTTCGAGCAGGGAGAACGAAGCGACATCGGTCTGTTCCTGAGTGGCGTCGGTCCGACCCGGGGAGAACGGGACCTTGATGTTGTGACCAGCTTTCTTGGCGGCCTCTTCCACGGCGGCGCATCCTGCGAGGACGATCAGATCTGCAGTGGAGACTTTCATTCCACCCGGGGCGGAAGCGTTGAACTCGGCACGGATGGGTTCGATTTTTTGAAAGGCTTGGCAAAGTTCCCTGGGTTCATTGACCTCCCATGCGTTCTGAGGTGCCAGACGAAGACGCGCCCCATTGGCTCCGCCACGGATATCGGAACCGCGGAAGGTAGAGGCCGAAGCCCAAGCCGCCTTAACCCACTGGGTGAGGGGAAGACCGGAGGCGAGGATCTTGGTTTTGAGGGCGGTAATTTCCTTTTCGCCGATCAGCTTGTGGTCGACGGCGGGAACGGGGTCCTGCCAAATCAGAACTTCTTTTGGAACTTCCGAGCCGAGGTAGCGGCAAC
>Ga0304730_1000661_pt1 | contig 28690 bp, 41 predicted proteins | sample M_130628_MF_Meta_FD_190474 | JGI IMG/M metagenome (GOLD analysis project Ga0304730, IMG submission 190474) | Freshwater microbial communities from Lake Montjoie, Canada to study carbon cycling - M_130628_MF_MetaG (v2) (version 2) | ecosystem: Environmental > Aquatic > Freshwater > Lake | place...
TTTTTTTAAATTTTTTTTTTTTTTTTACTTTTTTTTTTTCATCCTGGTCTTATAGTATATATAGGGTAGGGGCTTTTTCTCAAAACTTTGCACAAATCAATCTAAATTATTGATAATCAATGCTATTTTATGTGCAATCTTTTGTGCAAAGTTGTAAGGACCATTTTGACATTGCACAAAAAAAGCCCCTAAGGGCTTAAATTATTTCAGCTAGTTCTTTAGCTGTCATATAATCTTTAAATTTATTGACCTTATCATAATCCCAAGGCATTTGAATCCTTACATTGATATAGTTTAAGTTCTCTATTGCCGAAACTTTGTACTTATCCTCATAATTATCATTAACAGCAGCCTCAACTAATGGCTCTATCTCATGCAGATATACTTTATCCTTTTGCCTGGACCATCTCCTGTGCATTCTGATGCCATGAATAACAGTAGCATGATGTCTATTCATAAGCCTACCTATTTCACTAAGTGTGAGCTTGCACTTGTTCAGCCTGTACATTACATAGTATCTCTTATAGACATAGGCTCTATTTCTAGAGTTGGTAGCTAGTTGATACTTTGTGATTTGCTCTTTTAAAAATTTTATTTCTGTCATAATAATTTAGTTTGAGTTACTGACTTAAATAGATCCGATTGTGACTCCATTACACCGGTAGCATTAATGAAATCAATCTCTACTTTAGCAGATTGGATTAGAGTTCCTGCAAGCTGAGATATTGCCTTAGCTTTATCCACCTCTACATTCACCTGGTCTGTTGTTAATGTTTCATCACTCAATCTCTCGAGAGCCATGAAGATGTGATCTCTTAAATCACTTAGTTTGTTGTGTGCCATTTTTATTTATTTTATTTATTAGTTTACATTTTAATCTCATTACTTGCTGAAGCTCTTTAGGTAATCTTTGTATGGTATTTCTAGCCATGTTCTCCTTTTTAGTAATCATTAGCAGATTATCAATATCATTATTCAGATAATTACCATCCTTATACACTACTACCATCCCCTTAGGAATTGGTCCATTGTGCTGTTCCCAAGTGTACCTGTTCAGCTGTTCCCAATGTGAATCTGCTAGCTTAATATACAGGTACATCTTACCTCCTGTATCCTTTCTCTGATGGATAGTACCTATAGGCTGAGTGTTGGTAGGCTTAGAGCCTTTTTTAAACATAGTGTGAGCCACTTTTTGATATACTTCTGTGGACATTTTCTGTCCTTTGTTAGGAGGTACAGTGCCTTTTTTAAATTGAGTAGCTTTACCACCTAGATAACCTGGAGGGAATTGAGTAGACCGAAGATATACAGGATCTTTCTTAATACCCATAGCAAATGCTCTATTATATACTGATGACTCTGATAATCCTAAGTCATCTGCTATCTTTTTAGTAGGCTCAAATGGATACCTTTCTCTTATGATGTCATTCATACCTCTTCAATTAATAGAATTAAATCATCATTCTTTTGTATGAGCTGCTTAACATGATCAGCATCATAAGCCTCCAATATCCTGGTCACTAACTTAATAGGACCTCCCCAATAGTCAAAGGTCTTAAATACTACTTTATATATCTTCATTGTCATTGTTTTTAATTGGCACATCTAAGCCATACATTAAATCAAACATTCTAAAATCTCTGTTAGCATTCCTCTTACTACCCTCATAATTCTGAAAGTACCACTCTCTAAATTGTAGGTATTTTTGGTGAGTATATTCACCATTAGCTATAGCGTCCTGGACCTCTCTAGCTAGCTGTGTAAACTCAGTCATTGGATTTATTATTCATGACTTGTAAATACCTGAGGTAAAGAGGCAGATTAAATCCACCTCTTATCTCATCTGATGTTCTTCTACTATTCCAAAATTTTATAATTGCGTTGAATGTCATAGCTTAGATTTAAGTAGATTAAGATTTGCATCATTTAGAATAAACATAGATAGCCATTCGCCATCAGTCTCTTCAGCATTGTAGGTAAATGGCTCAATAGTACCTGCTATATATACAGTGCTATCATAGTCAGTAGTCCAATTAGAAAAATAAGTATTGTCTCTTTTGTATAGGTCTATAAAATTCATAATATAAGTTCTAAAAAAGTGAATAAAAATAAGATTGATAATGTTACAGATGTTACTATCACAAATGCCTTAGCAATAGCTATCTCTTCAGCTCCTACAGGAGTAAAATAATTAATTAGTTTCTTCATTGTATTATTTTTTAAATTGGTTAAATAAATTCTCAATTTCCTGTAACTGCTCTTTGTTCAAAAATGTAGTTAAAGTCTGAATAATCAAATGCAATTGGTTTGTATTTAGTTTGTCCTCCTGCTGTTGTACTTCTAAGTAATCTAAGATTTGATTAAATGTTTTCATGTGTAAAAGTTTTAATTGTTAATAACTATACGCCAAAGATAGTATTAAGTTTTATAACTGCAATAAAAAAGTGTAATTTATATTCATTCTAAATAAGGTAAAACATATAATAAAGGTAATTTCTACTTAATAATGTATTAGAGTAAAGGTAAAACCCTTAAAAACCTTTGCTATTATTAAGGTTAAAGCCTTAAAAAGTCCAATTTATTTCTTAAAAAACGGGACAAATCTAAAGTATTACTTTGGAATTACATTGTTAATCTGAATTATGCCTATTATGTAAAGCATATCTTACAAAAGTATTATTATTTGTAAAGTATATTTAGCATTATTCATGCAAAAAAAAAGCAGCTGCGTGCTGGGAGCTTACAACTGCTTTCTTTAACATGGAAACAAGTGCTAAGTTAATGTTTATATTTGAATTTCAAAAATTCTGTGTAAGTTTTATTATTTATTTTAAAGTGCTTAACGCAATCTATACATTTCATCCAATAGTGAATAGTCCCTGCAGCAGTCACTACCTTTTTATTAATCCTTACATTATAGTTAGTACATTCAGGACAGCAGAACTTCTCATCTCCCTCCATTACAGCATAATTAGTAGCAGGAGCTGCATAAGAATTGAGCTTATTGAATACAGCTTCTAGGACAGTGACATCCATTTTGCAATATGCTACCATCTTATCCATTGCCTGCTGATCTTTCTTAAATACAATATCTTTCCACAGGTCTAGTCCTCCTGTATCCATCTTTTGACCTACTCCTAAATACTTAGCAATATAGTCTAGTTTATTACTATTAAAATTAAAGTACTTTCTAGCCCATATAAGAGTATCTATAGTCTTAGGTGATGGCATAACATCATAACCATGTAATAGAGCTCTTGTGCGTATCCATTTGAGGTCAAATTTATTGCAATTATGAGCCACAATTTGATCAGCTTGAGCCATAACTTTAAGGAATGCCTTAATCATTGCCTTATCTGATTGCTTTTTATCCCAAGTTAGGAACTGTACATCCTGCTCATGCTCCCATTTGTAGCAGATGCAGATGATTGCTCTTTCGTGGATGATGTCACCTGGATTGATAGTTAGGTTATATCCTGATCGCCAAAATATACCAACATTGAATGATGTCTCAATGTCAAAAAACAGTCTTTTTCTTACCATATATGGTGTAAACTTAGAACAAATATTTCTCCCTTGCAAATTTAAAGAGATATGATAGCAGTAAGCCTATGCCTACTCCTACAAATAACAGGTTAAGATTGCCTCTAGTTCTAGGTCTTGTAGCTTTAGCCTGTGCTTTCTCTACAATACGATCTTTGTAGATAGTTTTTACTTTAAGTTTATATTCTATTTTTTTTTCTAGTCTAGTCTTAGGCACATAGACTGTGTTATACTTTATAATAGTATCCTTAGTAGTTATAAACTTCTCCCATACTATGCTATCATGAATGATAACAGGGATAGAATCTAAAGTTGTTATTCTTATAGTATCTCCTGTTTGCTCACAGGTATATCCTTTCTTAATTGCTTTGTTCAGGTGGTATTGTGCAGAGCAGCTGCTGAGTAGTAAAATTATAGCTAAGTATCTCATCATTCTTTTATTTCAAAGTGCATCCAATCATAATTTTTCTCTCTACCCAAAGATATAAACCCATGCTTATAGAATATATCTATCATTGCCTTATAATCAGCTCTTGCAAATCTTGCAGTTTTCGCTGATTCTTTGAGTAGATTTCTAGCAGGATCTAAATCTATTGCAATCCCCCATGAGTGCATGGATAAAGCTGTACCCCCCCTCATCTTTCTATAATTAAAACATCCACCGAATAAGTCTATCCCTAACTCCTTAATCTTATCATAGCCATAGGTAGCTAGAAGCTCATTAAATACAGCTGTAAAGTTATCAGCTACTAACTTATGGCACATCATAGTATTGACAGTGCTGTCTAAGTCCCAAGCTATACGCATTGGATAAGGCAGCTTAATCTTCACTAAGTATCCTGCTCCTGTTACATTAGCAGTACCGTATTTAGATGTAAGTTCCCATCTAGTCATTTCAGTTTGTTTAGGTCCTCTTTAATATCCTTAGCTCTAGCAAATAATAGCTTCATTGATTGCCATAAGTCTATGCCTTTTACTACTTTATAATTCTCATTAATTGACATCACCTCTATACTAGCTAGCACCAATGCCACAATTTTGGTAAGCATGAATGGTACACTGAAAAAAGTGAGGATGATATCATTAAGTATGAATTGGTCTATTAAAAAGAACATAATCACAGTAACTTCATAGAGTGCTAGCTTACTAATGATAGCTGATAGCTTTCTGCTAGTTATTTTATCCCCTAACTTTTTAGCTTTCCAAATGCCAGTGATAGTATCAATAGATATTAGTACTCCTATCATTATAAGAATACCACTTATTGGTAAAAAGAATGCAAAGCATATAGATATAAGAGTCAAAAGTTTGGATTGTATAGATATTAGTAATAGTGATAGTTGTGCTTTCATTGTTCTCCCTCCATTTGTAATGCTAAAATAAAACTTAGATATCCTATTATACTAGCTCCTGCTAACTTAAGATATAGAGCAGGCTCACATACTAATGCTATGCCTGTTAAGTATCCTGTACTGAATACTATAATTGATAAGACTCCTGAGTGCTTCATATTATTAAGATTGAATTGTTATATCCATTGTTCCCTGCACCTCCACATAGACCATTGCACTCTAGCAAGCCATTAGATAAACAGCTACAGCCATCTATCATAGGTCTTAAGTCAGTATCTCGGTTAGTAGTACCGGTGAATATTGGATACAAAGCTCTATTCTTAAGTAGGTATCTGATTAATCTTTGCTCAAAGAATGCAGCCTTTTGTGCATAGTGTTCCATACTGAATGCTATTGTACCTCTATCTACTGATGAGCTGTTATCTCCAAACTGAGATTGCAATCCTTTATTCTTTAGCTGTAATGATAGACCAAATACAGCATCTTCAGCTGCTCTCCATGCTATAATAGGCTGTATGAATGTTACTAAAGTCTCTTCATCAGGATCTAATGTCTGATCATTGTACTTAGTAAGCAAATCATTATAGAATGTAGTACCTAAGATAGGCATAATTCTCAGTTGAGCTTGAGTAGCTAGGTAAGGAGTAACATTATTCACATCTACATTGGCTGTGATGGGTGTGTTATTCTTTAAGTAGGTTTCTGTTATAAAGTATAGCATTATAGTATAGGTGTTTGTGCAATTTGTGACTTGCTTTTATCTCCTCCAGCTACAGGAGGTAAAGATGCTAAGGCTCTAATTTCATTCTCGGTCATAGTCTCAAGTACTTTAGTAGCTACCAAAGGTGATAGACTATTAAGTGCATCATTAGTCTTAGAGGTATCTCCCTCAAGTTCTACTATTGCCTCGTTAATTATCTGATAGTTATTGATTGTGAAATCTGCATCTATCTTAGCTATGAATAGTAGCTCATTAAAGATATCAGCTACCATATCTCTCAATGGCATTACTACATTTTTCTCAAATATGATATAAGCCTGTTTAATATCTGAGCCATTACCTAGTGAGCCTGTAGTACGGATTCCCATAAGTATAGGATCAATGGTGTGAGAGAAGCAAATCTGCTCAGTGTTTAGTTGTGATGCCTCTTGAAATAGACTATCATTACCATTGGTAGGTAGTGACTCTATCTTTGGCAGTTGGTCTGCTGAGTTAGCAAAGAATGCCACAGCTTTACCTGCATTAGCAGCACCTTTTAATCTATCAATAGTATTTCTTATCATGTTCTTCTCCTCCTCAGATTGAGGTCTCTTAGGGAACATCATAGCAAAGCTAGGAAATACTGAATTTTGGATATTACTTTTAGCAAAGTAGCTAAGTTCACCTGATAGGAATGCAAAGTTTAGAGCTGAGGTGTAGGTAGGTAGTGGATAATAATCCTGACCAATACTCTCTACTTCATATACAAATAACTGCTCATAATCTCTAGAGGTAGGAGTGTATCTCCTTATCTCCTGGACTCCAATCCTACTAGCCCAATCATCACAGATATAGTATCTCTTTCTATCTAAGTTTATTCTAAGTTTCTCAGGAGATAGATTGACTATCTTTGTGAGTTTCATCTTATCATCAAAACATAGCTTAAAATATACTCTATTGTGTAGTATTAGTTGCTGAGTTACAGCAGGCACTACCTTTTTTATGTTTAGTTTTCTTTCTAGTGTATATAGCTCTAGCTTATCTTGAGGAGTAAGTCTATCAGCTACTATATTAAATCCACCACCTACAGCTGCATTCACTTTATACCCCACTATTGAGCCATGTAATGGACTAGAATAGAAAATTTGATTAAGGAGTTCAGGAAATAAATTGTCCTGCCCAAATGGGATATATCCATTAGTCTGATTCCTACCATTAACATAAGGTAGTGTAAGATTAGCACCTCCAACCTTAAGGAATGGAGTAGAGAATGATTGATATCCCTCTACTATTTCATGTTTGACTGTTTTAAAAAAATCTTTTAATGCCATAATTACTCATAAATTGATGATACTATTGGTCCTGATACTACCATCCTGCCCTCTTCAATCACAAACCCTGTAGAGTTAGCAATAGTTGGAGGTGTGATAGATGACTCATAGATACTATATGTATACTGTCCTTTTACTAACTCCAAATCTACAGGCTCATCTAGCTCAAACTGATTGAATCTTTCAGGATAAGCTGATAGATCAGCAGTGTAGAATGTAATAGGTGCAGACAGCTTGTCCATTTCATTCTGAAAAACAAATAAATAATAAGGATTAGGCAGTGTACTTACCTCAGTGAGAGTAAGGATAATCTGATTGACCTCATCTTTTTTAATGTATATCATATAACTATATTATAACAGAGTAGAAAAATGTTTAAAAAAAAAGCCCTAGTATTACTAGAGCTTTAATTATTAGGGTGTTAAATTACGATTGTACAGCAGGTGGAAAGTCTGTTGGATTGCCTGTAATTACTGTACTAAGCACCTCATAAGCCAAGTGCTCTGCTTCCGCCAAAAGTGTAACGGAATATTTAGAACCATCAGCACGAGCTGTACCTGATCCCTCACCTGTTGCAGTAAGTTGTACATTCTCAAAGTACCAATACTTGTCATTAGCATCCTGGATAAATACAGCTAAATACTGCTGACCTGATCCAAGTACATTGATAGCTTCTGACTTATCTTTGTCTCTACGATTAAACATTAAAGTAATAGTCTGAGTAACAAAGCTAGAGCCATTGATTAGATCTACTGCAGTATCCTCAGTATAGTTACCTGTGTTTCTGTTAATAGCAAAAGGTACACATGGATCACCTACAGTTATAGAAGTTATCTGCCAAGTACCTGAAGGTACTATAGGAACAGCTGTAGTAATCTCATCTTGTTGGTTTACCCATACATTTTTTATCCCTCCAATATTGTTGGAGCAGTTTTTTTGGATTGATTGTAATGCTTCACAGCTCATTGTATATGTTTTAAGTAAAGGGAGCTTGCACTCCCTTAGATTTATAAATTAGTTAATTATGTAGCAGAGTTGTAGAATACAATCTCCTCACCATTAACATGAGTAAATCCTACTTTCATATTAGCACGAGTTCTGATTACAGGCTCAGCAATAGTATCAGCTAAATTGATAGCTCGTAATGCTTTACCATCTCCCTCTGCATCAAATGCATAGATAAAGTTATTTCGAGGTGAAGCTACGATAGTAGACTTGCCAAGCATTCCAGGACAAAGTACCATTTTTATTCCAAGATAAGTAAAGTCTAGAGCTTGAGTTAAGTTAGCTTGAGTGTTTGATGCAGCAACAGCAGCACGATAAGATGTAGCTACAGGAGATGATACATACAATCTTAACTCCTCTTGATTAGCAATTACAGCAGCAGGAATTGCAGCATATACTAGAGCTAATTTAGCAAGTACATTAGATGGTGTAATAGCTACAGGAGATGCAATGTCAATTACATTAGCAGCATCAGCTACTAAAGACTTCTTATATCCATCACATAAAGCTAGTGCAGCAGTACCTGAATCAGTATCACCTGACCATCGTAACTTCTCTACATTCTCAGCAATAGTCTTAGACATCTCATTCCAATAGTAATCCATAAAAGATGCAACAGTGAAATCACCATTAGATCCTTTAGTCATTTGTAATGATACAAAAGACTGCTCTAGGTCAAATTGACAAATTTGTGCCATTGCAGATAATCCACATACATCAATCTCTACAGATGCAAGGTCATCAGTACTAGCATTCCATCCGCAGTTCTCAGCTTGTAAAACTTGACCAAATACTACATTTGAAATTTTAGTCTTATACTTTACTCCTGGTAATGTACGGTAGTTGTCTACTACTTCCTCGTTTAAATAAGCTCGGCTATAAAAAGCCTCACTGTTTGCTTGTAATAATGCAGATGCATCAATGTCCAAGTTGAATCTTAATTTTCTACTCATTTTTTTTGTTTTTTATTTAGTTATTATTGTTTAAAAATTTACTTACCATGTTAAACTTGTCATGCTGTGTAAGTTTAGTAGCTACTACTTCCTCAGTAGCAACATCTTCAGCCATCATTTCTTCAACGTGATTTCTTAAATCAGCTATCATTGCTATAATAGCATTGATTTGCTCATCAATTACAGGTTGAACTATAGCTAAAATAGCTTCAGCATCAGCAGCAGGATCAATAGCCATCTCTTCTGTGGCAGGTGTCTCTGTAACTACTTCCTCTTCTACTACTGTCTCTAGTGCAATCTCTTCTGTCATTGCTTCTTCTTCAACAACAGGTGCATCTTTTATCTCAGTAACTTCTCCATCAACAACGATGTAGATCTTACCCTCGATTAGATGTTCTCCATCAGGTAACTTCATACTATATTTATTATTTAATTGATTACTTAGTTTTAAGCCTAGAAATCCCTCTATTGAGAATCCTATCTGCTCATTTGCTACTAGCTCATTATAGTACTCTTTATCAGTTACCTGAGCTGTTACCATTAATGTGCCTTTAGGTACTTCAATACCATAGCTAGAGTAGGCTTTATCTTTCTTAGGATCTTCTACTATCCATGCCTCAAGTACATAAGCTGGCACTGTCTTATCAGTATCATGCTCTAAGTTAAAGACATTCCTATTAGATAAATCCTGCATGAATTTAGAATGAATCTGCTCAATAGTCTCAGCTGTAAATTGTACATAGTACTCTTCATCATTCTCATCATTCCTATATATCTCCATAGGTATCATGGCAGGAGCTACTACTCTATACTTTAAGTCATCTGAGAAAAACAATTTTTTGTGTTCATCAAATGCCATCCCTTTAGTAACAATAGCAGGAGTTGAGGTGAAAGCTATCTGCTCAATCCCTAACTCTTCGCCATCTGAATACTCAGGATCTATAGTAATTTTATAGATTGGTATATCTTTAGTCATAACTATATTATATTTTTTTTATATTTGTTCAAAAATTAGAAACTATGATAAAATTATTTGGCAAAGAAATCCCATCTAAGATGGATGAATTAACATTGGAGCAGTTCCAAAAGATATCTGCTATCCATAACAGTGATGAGTATGATACTCTTGAGAAACATTGTAAAGTCTTTGAGTACTTAGGTATAACTGAGGATGATATGGATGTAGACTTTGACCTGTTCTTAGCTAATGTTAAGGAGTTCAATAATAATAACTATGATAAGAAAGATCCTGTTGAAGAGATAGAGATAGATGGCTATACTTATAAGGCTGAGATGAAGCTTTCAGTTAAAGATAGTAGGATTGTTGAAAAGATTGTTAAAAAAGATAATAAAGAATATATATCTGACATCATGGCTCTAATGTTTAAACGAACTGACCTATCCAATACTGAGCATTATGATTCTGCACATCTTAAACACAAAAGTAAACTATTCAGCAAGCTCAAAGCAGATATCTCTATCCCTTACCTTACCTTTGTAACTTATAAAATTACTAACCATGCAGAATCTCAAACTACCAAAGCAGTGGAGTCAGATATCAGTGGAGCAGTTCCTGGAGATCAGGAGACTGAGCAGTGAGGATGGAATGTTCAACTATCAGATTGATGTACTTTCTGCTTTAACAGATAGCGATATCTCTGATTTTGAGGAGCTAGATATAGATGAGCTAACAGTATTAACTGAGCAGATTAAATGGATTAATTCAGAGCCATCTAAGAGGTATAAGAATAAGCTAGATAAGTATGTACTTAAGCCATTCACTAAGATTAGTCTAGGAGAGTTTATAGACCTAGAGCATTACTTCTCTAATAACTACCTAGACCACTTCTGCCACATCTTAGCATTGCTGTACAGGAGAACATCTAAGAATGTTTATGGTGATGATATCATTGAGCCATACAATTACAGCCCATCAGATAGATTAGATTGGTATTTAGACTATAAGATTACTGATGTATATGGATTGATACCTGAGTATATTAAATTTAGGGAGAACTTTACCAATACCTATACTAATTTATTGGTAGATGTGGTGACTGATGATGAGGTGCTAGATGATGCTGATGAGATTAAAGAGCAGAAGAGAGAACAGGAGAAGCAGAAATTTGCATGGGAATCTACTATCATGGCTCTATGTAATGATGACTTAAGTAAGTTCAATGACATCCTAGATATGTCAGCAGTCTTAGTCTTTAATATCTTAGGAATGAAAAAAACTTTAGACTTGTAGAGGGAATCCTTGAGTGAATCCTGCAGGAGGATCTAATGCATAGAATGTATATGTCAATCTCTGATCACTTTGTAATATATCAGCTACCTCTAAGATAGGATAGTTCTGAGATATCCATTCAACGTACTGCCCATAGATTTCATTAGTGATACCTGTAGCTGCTAACTCTGCAGTAAAAGTATGCACCCAATCTCTAGGAGTAATCACTCCATTGTTAGCTAAGTGAGCACCATTATTTAAAAAGATAAAGTAATACATGGCTATTATCTCTACCTCTAAGCTACCAAATCCTGTAACCTTAGCATTGATCCTAATTGATTCTACTAATGTGCCATTATTTTGTACAATATCATTCCTTACAATTCTCTTTAAGATGTTAGCCATCCTCCTACGAGTAGGATACAATATATTAAATTCACCTGTATTCTTATATGCCATAACTATATTATATTAAGCTCTGTTATTGTTCAGGAATTTGACAATTTGTCCATGACTTAATCACTACTGATATATTCATCTGCCACCCTGCAGCATAATCTAATAGATCATTATTCAATGGTATAAATGTAGGTTGTCCATCTATATCAAAGTCATAGTCATCACTGAATGTAAACTCTAGGTATAGATCCTGGAGTATCTGCTGAGTGTCACTTAAAATAGTAGTGATGTTAGCCCTATCCATTTGTATAATATCAAAGCAATACAGCTCTAAATTAAAGGTTGTGACATTCTCATAGGGAGTAACTCCTGTAGGTACTATGTAGACTAGTGGATACTTCTCATCTATAGTAGCAAAGTTACCCATTTGCTCTTTAAAGTCTGAGCCTACTTTTTTAACTTGCATATGATTGTCATAGAAAGTAGTAATCTTATCTACTATAGATTGATAGCTTATCATAATACTGAATTTTGTTGAATGTTATTAATGTGATTCTGTGATGCTGTTATCTCAGTCTCAGATACTACTGCTGTTACTGTTATGTTATTAGGTGTACCACCTCCTGCATTCACTTGGCTACCTGTATTAGCTTGCCCAAATAATTGAGGACCTGCTGCAGGTGCTACTGCTGTAGTGGATTCTCCACCTCCTCCAATATTACCTGGAGTATCAGCAGATGGTGCTGAGCTAGATGTAAATTGAGTACCTGCTATCTTAGCTATATTAGTTGCTGAGGTAATGGCTGCGAATGCTAGTGATGCTATACCTGCAGGATTAGGTACAGGACCTATAGCAATAGGTGATGATGCTAGGGATGCTGTAATAGCTTTACCTGCATCAATGACAGCACCTGCTAACTGCATAGCTTTATTTAATTTAAATTGTTTTCTTAATAACTTCTCTTCTTCCTTACTACCTTTCTCTACTTTTTTTAATTTGCTATCCATAACTAAGTTACTAATTCCCTCAATAGCTCCTAATGTTTTACCTGCAAATTCAAAGTCTTTCTGTGCATTAGCAATTTTAGCATCATATACTCTTTTATCTTCAGCTATGGCATTATCACTAACTGATTTATCTCTAGCTTTCTTTTCATCAGAATATTTAATCTCAATGTCATTGAGTGCATTCATTTGTTCAATCTCAATCTGATCTAATACTACCTGAGACTGTTTTCCTGCAATAGCATCACCAAGTAATAAATCATAATATTCTTTTTGAGCTTTTCTTTCTTTAATTCTACGAACATTAGCAGCTTCATCAGCAGTCAATCCTATTGTATCATCTAGCTTAGCTAATCTTTCTGCTAATGACTTTGCTTCATCTAATCTAAAAGCAGCAGCCTTAGCATCATTCTCTGCTTTTTTAGCCTTAGCTTCATCTTCATACTTTTTTATAATAGCTGCCTCTTGAATCTTTTGAGCTTCTATTAATGCAGTAGTATCATTTTTAAACTTAGTAGCTGTAGCTATCTTAATAGCATAAGCAGCAGCTAAGTCATCTAGCTCTATCTGTTGAGCAGTTTTCTTAGAATCAGATACTACCTTAGCAGCTGCTGTAACATCAGCTTCTGATGCTTTATCTGCTGCTCTCCATTTATCTGCTGCAGCCTTAGCTTTCTCTGCTGCTTTCTCTGCATCAGCTTCTGCCTCTGCAATATCAGTTAGCTTAGCTACTTTCTTATCAGAATATCCTTGCTTTATTATCTCATTCTCTTCTGTTATTTGCTTCTTTAATTTCTTGATAGTCTCCTGGTCAGCAGCATCACCTAGTTTTCTTTGAGCAGCTAGAGCCTTATAAGCTGTAGCTCTTCTGTTATCAGCTTCTTTTATCTGTACGTTACTCTTTTCCTCTTCTAGCTTAGTAGTATCTTTACCTGCTGCCTTAGCCTCAGCAATCTCTCTACCCAAATCTGCAGTCACTAATGCAGTTCGTTCCTTAGATGACTCTGATACTTTCTCATTAGCTGCTAAAGTTTTAGAAGCATTATCTTCAGCAGCGAATGCTGTAAGACCTAACCAATCAGTAAGAGCTTTGAATCCTGCAATCAGCATATTAATAGGCATCATCAGTGCATTTATTACATCATCTAATACTCCAAAGGATTTAAGTACTAGAGCTATGACAGCTATGATGGCTACTACTGCAGCTACTATTAAAAATATAGGATTCATTAAGATAGTAAGTCCTAACTTAAAGAATGCACCTGTCAAAGTCTTAGTCATATCTACTATGCCTTTCATTGACTTAGCAATATCAGCTTTATTAATACCACCCAAAGCAGTAGCAAAAGTCTTAGACTTCTCTGCTGCCTCCTCAAAGTCCAATGACATTAATGAGTCTTTAATCCCTCCTAGTCCATTGCTTACCTGTTCAAACTTAGAGCCTGATGCAAAGACTGAGACTGCCTCATTAGCATCCTTAATCTTATCACTGAGTACACCTGCTTGTTGAGCAAGTGCAGTCATTTGTGCAGGATCAGTAGCACTGGCTATAGCTCCTTTCAATTCTCTTAACTCAGCTTTCATCTGAGCTATGCCTTGTATCTTAAGTGGTATTACTACTTCATTCATATACTCTGATTTCTAGGGTGTTTTTACTTAAGTGTGAATCATGATAAGCTGCAGTTGGGCTGTGTAGGTTGGTAGTACTTATCTGAATAGAATTAGCATTTTTTCTTTCTGCCAATACTATACTATCAGCCACTACATTACTAAGCGTTACATAAGTCTTATTAGCAGTGAATACTCCTGCTAATGTACCAAAATATATACCTGTTGCTGTACGAGTCCATACTATAGGACCTATTGTATTCTCTAGCTCTATCACTGTAGGGGCTGAGGTGCTACTCTGAGTAATCAAAGCTATGTACTTCTTATAGGCAGGTAGGATGTCACTGACTGCTCTACCATTTAAAGTATTAGTGATAGTCATGTTAGTAGTAGCCATGCCATCCTGTTCTACAGTTAGGTTATTTCCTACTATCATGGCTCTTACTCTATCTCCTACCACGTTACCTGAGCCTAAGATAATAGAATCATTGTTATTAGTAGTGACATTAGTATTAGATCTATACTGTTGCATTATGCCTGCAACCTGAACGCCATTACCTGGACCTACAGGTATAACAGGTGAAGCAAAAAATGGAGGTAGGTCTATCTCAGTCTCTAGGCTAATCAGTTCCACCTTAGTAGGCTGCCAATCATTAGCATTATAGTCTATAACTTTATTAATACTCCACCATGAATTGTCAATCCTTATCTTATCATTCAGTGCCATGTGTTGAATGTCAGTCTCTCTAAGACTAAAGTAGGCACTCAATAACTTACCTCCATTTATCTGAGCTACTGTCCTCCTCCAATATCTATTGTATAGATTGTTGTTAGTGTTCTGAGCTACTTGATAGTAGTAGTATTGACATTCTGCAAAGTTAATATCAAAAGTAGGATTAAAGGGATCATCTCCTCCAAAGTGTGAGAGGTAGGGATAGAGTCCACCTGTAGGAGTTACACTATCATAGCCTGAAAGTATATCTACATCACTAGCAGTCACCTGCCCATTATCATATAAGATTCTTATATTAGTCTTAGGTGCTGCACCATTTAGTAATGGTAGGAATGCACCAAATACTGTAGGCTGTACAGGAGTAGGTGAGAATAGAAGCTCTTTGATATCTATGCCTTTCACATACTCATTCTCAAAGGTTACCTCTACTTGTCCATAAGTTTCATTAGTGACATCAGTATAGACTGTATTAGGTGAGTCAGTATCTGCCTTGTATGTTAGTCTTAGTTTCTTATTGTTAAGCTCAGGGATAAAGATGATTGACTGCTCCTTATCTTTCATCAGCTTGTTAGTCCAATCTACTCCCTTACCTGAATCAAAGTACTCATCTCTACTAATTAATATTAGATTGTTAGGATTGTTAGTATCAGGAGTAGCATAAAGATTGTACATTGTAAAGATACTCTTGATGAAATCTGATTGCTTAATCTTATCAGGGATAAAGCTGTTCATGGTAGTGATACCACTGTTCAATGGGATGTTATCAGATGGTCTGATTGTGAGGTCTATGGATGTGATGTCTAGGATAATGTCAGGAGCATTACTAGCAGGATCAAAATTTACATCAACCCATGAAATATAATTAGTTTCTGATAAAATTACTCTATTACCTGAAGCATCTATATATCCTGGTGTTACTCCTGCAGCCACTATCTGTATATCTCCTACATCTATCCCTCCTGTACCATTAGTAGTACCATTGAATGTAAATACTTGAGTAAAGCTAGAACTACTACTAAGGCTATTAGCAGGAAATGGGCTAGCTTGTGTGTAATTAGTATCTAAACTTTGTGAGCTGTATACTTTTGTATTATTTTGACCTTGTACTCTTACCAATAAAAATGGAATGTAAAGAACATTATAAACAAAATCAGGAAATAAATTATCAGCTGTTACATTTTCTATCTGTACAGTACCTGATACAGTTGCCTCAAATACATAAGAATTACCTGAGCCTCCACCTACCCATTGAGGAGTAGTGTACTGACCATTACCAGGGTTAAATAAACTAGCAGGATCTGATATTTCAGTCCATCCTGTAGTTATACTTTGTACAAAAAAAGATTGAGTCCAACTAGAACTAGTACCTGTCAAAGTTACTCCTGAGTTCTCTGCCACTACCTTAGCATCATTCCAATCCACTACATTCTGATCACCATTGTATGGAATCAGTAGCTTATCAAAGTTAGCATCAGCTAATCCATCCCAAGTATAACTATAGCCTGCTGTAGCAAAGATTCTATCAAAGTAAGTCTGAGCATAGATAGCAGGCTTAAACCAATTAAACTGATATTGATCGTCTATGTTAAATGGCATCACATACTTGTAGCCATTAGCTACTGTATTATCAAAGGTATCAATCACTACACTAGGATCTACATAGTGATCTAAGTCTGAGAAATCTAAATCAGTCAAATACTTATTAGAGATGTCAGTAAAGAATGTACCTCTATCCTCTTTAATCAATACCTCATACTCCACCATCTGCTCATAAGCTCCTGTCACTTGTGACTTCTTTATGTTGGTGAGCTGAAGAGTAGCATTAGTCATAACAGGGATACCATTCTCAATGACATCACAGCTAGTGATTGTATTGATATTGAAAGTACCTGCTTGAATGTTTACATCATAGTAATGATTGAGCAGAGTATTGTTGTTGCTGTTGCCTACTAGTGTAATGGTCTTAGAGAATGATCCTGTTCTTTTAGATATATCTCTAATATCCCCTACACTAAAGTTCAAAGGGAATGATGTACCCTCTTTGACATCTAGGTATCCTGTGCTAAGTTGTATTCTAACCATTGATAGGATCTTGTTGTGCTAATCTAATAGTCACCGATTGCTTAATAAGTTTTTTATTCTTTTGGCTAAATACTTCAAAGCTACTAGAGTCTACTACACAGGCACAAAAAGTTACAGGGTTTTCATCTGTAGAATAATAATATACCTGAGGGGATGTCAGTAGCTCTTGAAATCTAGTAGCATCATATTGGTCCATCCAATTAGTATTGAGGTCAAAGGTCTTAGTGACATTAGTATTATAAGTTCTGAATCCTTTTTGTAGAAGAACTCCTACCCACTCTGCACTTAATACCTGTCCATCTATATGCTGATTATACATCTCTCTAGTTATCTGCCCTTTCTCATAGGTCCTTAATTGGAATGCAAAGGCTTGCCATGATCCCATCCTATCTAAATATATAAGCTGTTGATTGTTAATGGTGCATCTATTGTCATAGGTGAAATAGTAAGGAGTTGAAATAAAACCTTCATCATTATAAATAGATACATAATAATCCTCAGTAACAAATGCAGTAGGTCCTACAAAGACAGCATAGATGCCATCACTAGCAGGAGTAAATGAGGCATTGTCTAATAGATTGTCATTCATGTCATACCACTCTACTTCATAAGCAGCTCCACCATATACTCTAAGGTTGTAATAAAATTTAGCATTATAGAATGCAGCTGCAGGAAGAGCAGGAGGAACAAAATCGTAAGTGTTAGTTGTTAATAACGATCCTCCATTAGTGTTACCTAAAAATCCTACATCAATAAATGGATTAGTTACATAAATAGTATTAAGATATTCATTATAAGCCCCATTAAATACCTCTTTGTTAGTTATCAATGCATCATTCAATACTACTGTCTTTCTCTGATCGGCATAGGAAATACTTCCATTTGTGCTAGTAACAGTAAGAGTAGAAAATAAAACATTAACAGTTAAAGTATTTGCTGTAGCAGATATAACAGTATGCAATCCCTCAAGTGCAGGATTAGCTAGTCCACCGTCTGCCTGATAAATTATTACCTGATTACCTGCAACAAATGGCTGACTAGGATTTATTGTGATCCTTACATTACCCCCATTATTTTGTAAGGTTGCATTATAGTCTATATTATCTATATACTCATACCCTAAGTCTACATCATATTGATACCATGACTGTGGGACATTGTAAGGTACTCCATGATAAATCCCTGACTCATTATATGTAACCAACGACTGCATCAGCAGTGATATATCCTGCTCACCATACCCTGTGCCATATACCGGTAGCACTTTATATTGAGCCACTACATTGGCAGGGATGTGAGATCCTGCAGCAGGATAGATTGTGAAGATATATCTGAAGCCAGGCTCATTCTTATTAGTATTGTTAATGATATACTTAATAGGATTGTAAGCAGGCATTAACTGAGCAGGCTGTGCTATGATTGTAGTAGTGCTAGGCATCTTATAGAGCTGTTATGTAAGTATTCCACGCTGCTACAAAAGCAGTATTCTCAGCTACCATACTTGCACCTGCAGCATAAGCTGCTACAGTGTGGTCAGCATAATCGTTAGTGTCTCTTAATATGTATAGATTAACTGCAGATAATACAGTAGATACAGCTGTTCTACTTGCTGATGTAGTGCCATTGAATAGAGTAACATCAGTAGCACTTGTTCTATGTATAGACTTTGGATCTATTGTACTCTCGTATTTAAAGGTAGATGATAATGGTACTAATCCACTTTGATTAATCTTATGGTCAGTACTATTGTTTAGTAGCATCTTATTTCTACTACCTGAAATACTACCCGTAGTACCATCCATAGGACCTGTACCATTAAAAGCATAAGGAAAGAAATACCTAGATGCATTGTTTTGAGTAAAGTTAGTTCCTGCAGTTGCAGCAAATTCTGTATCAATATATGCAGGGATAGAGGCATCTCCTATAAATCCTTGAGTATAATCAAAACTACAATCAATGTTAGTGACTTCAGTTAACCTCTTCCAATCTACTAATGCATTGTTATGACCACTACCTCTAAATACACAAAGCACATCTAATTTAGCCCATACTCCTGCAGCTTTAATAGCTAACATAAATTGATTCTGTAGGATAGATTCAGCTTCAGCAGTATCTTCATAATAGTAATACACTTGACCATAGTCATAGTCAAAGACATAGATAGCATCACTAGGAGCAGGAGTGCTAGAGCCACTACCATTGATAGCTGTTACTTCACAGCTTACATACTTATCTACATCAGGAGTATCTAAAAAATAACTATTAGTAGTTTCTCCACTTATAGGAGTTGCATCTCTATACCATTGGTAAGTGAATGATGTAGGGCTGTTATCCCAAGTGCCATCATCTGTAGATACTAATTCAAATTCATTTCTCCATACATAACTTAAAGCAGGAGGTACAGTATTAACAGGTACAGGTGCAGGAGGAGTAGCTGTAATAGCCTCCCATGCCTCCATCCAATTACCATTGATTGTCACTGTACCTCCTAACTCTAGCACTATATCCTGAAGATAGTCAGTAGATGTAGCAGGATTGCCTCCTACCTCAACTAAGATATCTCTCATTAGGTCAGTAGAGGTGGCTAGGTCTACTCCATAGTAATCTGCTATGCCACTAAGGTAGCTACCATTGATGGTGCTTACTCCTAGATTATCTGCTATTTGTTTTAATGTATCACTCATAACTATATTATATTAAAGTTGCTTTTTGTTTAGAACGAATAGTAGGAGTCATCGGTATAATACTCCTGCCTAATGTAGGTGGTAGCATATCGGATAGCATCCATAGCATCATCATACAGCTTCACCGGTTCATCCATGATTTGGTCACCTATCTTCTTCCACTTATAATTCTCATACTCTTTCATTATCTGCTTGTCCTCCTGACAAAATACTCCAAAGGTCTTAATGTTATCTATGCCTTTCTTAACTACCTTGTTAGCATTATGCACATCATACCCTGCAGTATTCATCTCTGCTATTATCTCAGGTCTTGAGTAGTCTGCCATTATCTCTATGTGCTTATCTACATTCAATGCATCCATTCTCTCTATCAGCTGAGTAGTGGTGAGGTAGCTCTCATAGATAATCTTTTCAATAAAGATATCATTGTCACAGTAGTAGACTCTGACTAGAGCTGTAGGGTGATTGTATCCAAAGTCTAAGCCATAGACATACTTCACGAACTTAGTTGGTCTATGAGCTATGAATGTCCAATTAGAATAGATGTTACTCTTAGAGATAGCTTTCTCACCTAGAGCATATATCTGATACATTGCCTCATCAGTTCGCTTCAAGTCCTCTATCTGCTTTTTGATGCTATCAGGTAGGAATGGATTGTCCCTATAGGTAGACTTGATTAGGATGCTTTCCTCAGTTGGTAGGTCATAGAGCCAGGAGGATGACTCAGATGGATTGTAATCAAAGATTAACTTGTCTTCTGTTCTCATGTTAAGCTGAGTAAAGTCATCATAGAATAACTCATTAGCCTCATTGCACCATGCCACATCTCTCTTCCTACCCCTTATCTTTTGCTCGTCATCTACACTAAAGAACTCCACTATAGATCCATTAGGGAATGAGTAGATATGCTCTGACTTGTTGTGATTGCTCACCTCATAGATATCCATGCTCTTCATGATCTCTAGAAAGTCCCTCATCACTGTAGCTCTAAGTGCAGGGAATGTCTTACGAATGATTGACACTACCTTATTCTTATTCTGATAGCAGTAGACTATTAGCATCTGACAAAGGCTGTAGGTCTTAGAGCTTCTACTCCCTCCCTCATTGATAATGAATCTTAGTGCAGGATCAGTGAGAGCTGCATAGTTCTTTTGGAATATAACTGTACTATCTATCTCCATTGGCATAAGCATAAGCATAGGCTAACATCTCCATCTGCCTACTATCACTGATAATTGCTATCCTGTTAATCTTTATAGCTACTCCTTTCTTAGAATAGATGTAAGCCTCAACAGCTTGACACATCATCTCAATCCTTTGCACTAGTAATGATGTTCACCTTAATCTCAGAGATTTCCTTACCATTGGTAGTGATGTCTGATTTCTCAGTTAGGTTGTTTAGTCTCTGAGTGATGGATGGATTGTATTGACCAACCATGCCACCCTGTATCTGATCGTTTCTGATTTCTCTCTTTATATGTGAACAGACTGTCCCATAGTCAGAATATCTATTATCAGTATTATCTAAATAATGGTGAACATCTGAGTAGTTATTATAGCAGAATACTTGAAAGCCATCTAATGTCAAAGGTACTCTCAAAGGCTCTGCCACCATCTCTGCAGTCTTTTGTGATAGCACCCATTTATGTCTAGGATTAGCTAGAGTATAAGCTCTATACTCCTCAAATATCTCCATGAGCTTCTCAGGAGTCTCTATTAGTTTAGTCCTGCCCATTGTCATCCTCCTCTGTTATAGTTTCAGGAGCAGGTATTGGTCCTTTGACTGCTTTATACTTCACTACTTTAGGCTCAGATACTGTTGGCTCTTCAAACATATAGCCTAAGCCTATAGACTCACAAAAAGTGTAATTCTCAGTTGAGACATTTACATTATTACCTTTGTGAGATACTTTTACTCCAATAAATTCATTTTTAATTTTCATCTCTTAGTTGTTTTAAATCGTTTTTAATTTCTTGTATCCAGTAATGGGCAGATGTTACAGGTATTTTAAAATATTCTGCCATTGCTCTAGCTGTACTGTATCCTTTATCAAAGTAAGATTGAAATACTATCAGCTTAATTCTATCTGTTATCCTCCCTCTATATGTCTCTATCACTGCCATGTTGTTCTGATACTGCATATCTTCTCTAATCTTATCCCACAAATCAGTATCATCATCCATCACTATCGGCATAGTACTATCTGTAGCTGTCACTCTCTCCTGTCTATTAGTTAGTGATGTACTCCATAGTATTTGCATCTTAATAGTGTTTAATAGATATGCTTTCACCTTACCGGGATCAGTTACCTCTATATCTATATTACATAAATATAAAAAAGAGTTATTTATTACAGCATCAGCTGAAATAGTAGACTTCATTCTTACTAGAAAATAGTTAGTATATTTCCTTATCTCTTTGTAGTGAGCTGATATGTAGTTGTCAAGTATAGGTCTCATACCATTGCTTGAAATCCTTAAGCCATATCTTTCTCCTCACACTAGCACAGAAGCATTCCTTTTCATAACCAAGCAACCTATCTTTTATAGCCTTGAGTTTTATTAAGTGAGTCTTATAGGATTGCTCTTTCTCAGGTAGACTGAAAACATATTCTATTATTACTTGCTCAGCTTCTGTAAACATTCCTGTAATATAAACGATAGTAAGGCTACAATAGTTGCTTCAATAAAGGACCAGGTGCAGATTAATGTTAGCCAAAAAGATACACATTTAATACAGGTAGCAGATGAGTGCAGATACATTGCTAGAATGCTAGGTTTGAATTTGCTAAAGATTGAGTCAATCAGTAGCTGTAATGGCTCAAAGTTTACTATAAACCATGATATTGCGATATAGGTTAGTATGTTCATTTGCCAAAAATAACAAAGGCAGCCATAAGACTGCCATAAAGTTATTAGTTTTTTAGATAATTTTTCCACCATTTGAGATAGAACTGCTCATTTACAGCCTTACCATTAGTGAATCTCCAAATGGAGCAATAAGAGACTCCGATATCCTCAGCGTAATGACTGAGCTTATATCTTTGGGTGAGCTTAGACTTGGTCTCTTTAATCATAAAGTCCTTAAGGCTCTGCCCCTTAGAAAGGGAGATCATCACCAGGATTATCAGGTACATGAGCAGGAGCTACTGCAGCTGCAGTTAATAGCTCAATCTTCCATAGCTCTAGTGAGTTGAAATGCTTATCCTGCCATTCTCTACCTCTCAGATTGAATGATGCCTCCACCTCTTCACCTACTCTACAGCCATCTAGTAGAGCTGTTTTGTCTCCTGTAGCTTGCAAGCTGATGTGTTGGGGATATTTGCCATCCTCTACGGTTATTACTACTTCTCTCTTAGAGAATTTCTCAGTCACCTGTACGGTATCACCTATCACTTTGATAAGTCCTTTCACTTTGTACTCATTCATATTATAGTTGTTATTAAATTATACATACCTAGTATTATCAATCCATAAATTATCAGCATCAGGATCATTGCCATTGTTTTCTCGGTCATACTACTTTATCAGGGAATGGATTGTTGTACTCACCATAGTGTAGTGTCTCTAGCTCCATAGCATACTCCTTAGCTTTCTTAGCAGCAAACTTGGCACTGATGCCAGGATTGTTATGTATTAGTGCTTGTAGTGCTGCAATTAATGCAGTCTTGTAAAAATCTTCTTGTTCCATCTTATTTATTATTTAATTGATTAATATACTTAACATAGTACTCAGTGCAGTGATGCAACTGTATTTTTATCAATACCTCTAGATCTAAGTCTCTATAAAATCTTAGAGTAGTGATTCTTTTCTCAGGAGCTATGTGATCTACCTGATGTAGTGATAAGTTCTCCCATTCATTCAGTAGAGATGGATCTGTAGAGACCATACAATAGACTAGACTAGCATAGTTCTTATCATATAACATCATGTAAGCTCTTAGCTGCCACTCATAATCTTTATTTATACCCTCTTCAGGAGTAGCAGGGAACGTCTCTAAGGACCAGGATGTCTTAATGTCTATGATTTGGTCATCTAGAACTATATCAGCCTCTCCTGTGAGCCATTCGTTGTTTAGTCTTTCAGTGTTCTTAGAGTAGTTGCTAAACATTACCGAGTTGAATAGAGCTATAGAATCATTCTCCTGCATCTTACCCTTATTAATGTACTTGTTATTCAGTTCTACATTGTAACCATAGAAATCCTGCTTAGCTACAGCTCTAATGTAGCTCTTAGTAGTTTCAGATAGCACCTCAGACTTAGTCCGAGATGCTGTCATTAGTTTTCCGAGTGAAGATGGATGCCATTTCATAGTAACATAAGTGCTTTAAGTTGCAAATCTGTAAGCTCAAAGGTCTCTCTTAGCTTAGGGATAGTAAACTTACCCTCCTGAATAGATACTAATGCCTCATCAAATCTCTCCTTAGATAGTCCAGGCTTAGCTGCCTTAACAGGTACACTAGCCATGTTAGCATCATCATCTAAAGATTGCAAACACAAAAGACTAGACAAACAGTACCTACGAAAGTAAGTCACAGCAGATCCTACTTGCTGAGGATTAAGTCCTGCAGGTAATTCCATGCATGACTCAATAGACTCATTAGAATCTATGCAGATAATCTGAGTACATACACTATTGCCTTGAATAGGCTGTAATAATAGTAGACCATTTTCTAATAAGATAGGCTCTACTGCCTCAGTAATGGCATTGATGTCAGAGTATGACTTTTTAAAGTGGGGATTGGTAGCATTCTTAGCTACTTTGCCGATTGACTGCTTAGCCTTGTGGAGCTTTTGGTGCAGGGTTAGTACAGGTGCTGGTACTACAGCTTTTGTTTTTGTTTCCATGTGTTGTTTTTAATTGTTTACTTGTATAATTGTTTGAGCAAAATTTAATAGCCATTCTTTTGTTATTTTTTTTTGATTACATTGTTCTACTACATCAATAAATTTACTAGCTTGTTGCCTTGTACATTTATCAACTACTGTAAACCAATTAAAGGTGTTTTCAATACATCCAGTTTCTTTTGCATAATGCCACTGTTGTTGATCTTCATTAAATTCTAATCTAATGATGTTAAAGTTTGGTGTTTCCATGTGTATAAATTTATTATTTCAACAAAGATAATCAATTATTTTATATCTGCAAGGAAATTACAATAAAATATCATAAATTCATCAAAAGTTCTTGCAATAAAGTATGTACCCCCTGCAGCTTCTACTGATTCCTGATACCTCTTCTGCACTTCTGACTGCTTATCCTTACCATACTTCACCTCAATCTTCACTGACCTACCTCTAATGGTGGCAGAAATATCTGCAGAGCCTTTTGTACCGGTGCTAGGAGTATAAGTGCCTTTCAGTTGTCTAGTGTTCTCACCTACCTGTATCTTCTTACCCTCTCTATACACTCCCATTGTATTGATTCTCTCAGCTTGAAAGCCTGAATAGGTTAGAAAGTGAATGATACATTTAGTCAGAGCATTGGCTGAGTTATCATTCCAATCGGATGCTGTAATGTATGGCATGGTAGGGTGCTTTAGGGTGAGGTAGTTAATCTCTAGGGCTTTGAGTAGTGTTTTGTTTTCTTTGTTCATTGTTTTAAGTAATTAATTACACATTTTAATATGTATACTTTTTTAGAATAAATATTATCTAATGAATCTAATTTTTTCCAATAGTTATTAGTTCTAATAATTTTCCAATCAGCAATAGTAAAATTACAAGTTAAATCAAATAGCTCCTCATCTTCTGCATATCTCCATTTACTCATTGTTTACAAATAGTTAAATTAGCATTCATTGTAACAGCTCTTAACTTACAATTAGTATTATGAAAGTCTAGAAAATCATTTTTAATAGTATCAGATTTAAAAAATACACCAAGCCCTGAATGATCTAGTTCATTAAAAATAACATCTACTCCTTTTTTCTCAATCCAAATCATTATCATATCATCAAAGGTCATATCATAATGATCAATGGATGTATTTTCTTTAGTCAATACTTCTCCTGTTACTGAGCAAAGAGTTTCATTAAAAATTACATTATCAGCTTTAAAATTATATATTAAATTAGTTATTGTATTTCTGCCTGCTTGTTTTATAGCAGAATATTTATTAGGATTAGAGATGCATTTAGGATAAGATATATCAATGGATGTATCATCTGTTCTTTTAATATAAAAACATTTACCATTATATTTACCATTACCTACATAAATATATTTAACTCCAGGACCTTTTTTTTCTTCCCAAGCAATATGATTTCTAAATTCATGTAGCATTATAGCAGAATCTAATGCATCTAATTTCTCTCCTTTATTATATGAATTTAAAATAGTACTGCACATTTTCTTTCTTTCTTCTTTTGTCATATATTCATTGCTTTAATTGTTAATTCATCCCATATATCTAGCTCTTTTACCTCCTGTACAAATGACAATCTAGTACTGCCTCCATTCCTATTGGTAGAGCAGATATATCCTTTGTATTCGCAGTACTTTTTAAAGTTAATTGTGATGCTGTTCTGTGTTATGTAGTTCTTTTTATCAGGGAATGCATTACAGAATGAATCGTATAACTGTTCTTTTACTGAATAGTAAGTATCCTCTTTTAGATCCTCAAAGAAATAGTACATCTCACTGCTTATCTCATCTAGTATCTTTCTAAAGTTTAGATTGATAGTAGGCATCTCTATAAGACCAATATTAAGATATATTTGTATGCATTCCTGGCAGTAATTATCAAAGGCTGCCCATTGCTCATCATCCCAATCAACAAACAGCTCATGACCAAATAGATCTACAGGAGTAAACTTATCATTGAATGTCTTAGCCATCTCTACCTCATACTTTCTAGCATTGAAAGATGCACCATTGCCTGATATGGTATAGTTAGTAGTTATAATAATCTTAGGGCTGTTAGTTACATCTAGTTTAATAGAATCCTTACCTTTGTATTCAATAGTAATACCCTCAGTAATCACACTGAATAAGCTCTCAAAGTTGAATTTCTTTTTAACATCATCAAATACTAATATCTGACAATCAGTTGATACATTTTGATAGGGGAATTTATTTTGAAAGTCAAACAGCTTACCATCTAAGCTCTGCACTTTCTTAAGATGCCCCATTGCATTCCAAAACAATCCCTTTCCACTTCTACCATTAGGCACATCAGAGATAGCCTCATCATTAAAGATAATAGCTTTGTTATTACTTCTATCCTTATAGCTGTGCAGGAGGTATCCGATTACTGTTTGAAATGCTTTGTACTTACTTTTATCTTTACCTGCTATATTCCATATGAAAGTTCTAAATTCTGACTTATGGTGATCTGTTTTCTTAAAGTCTCTATTGATGACCTGGTCTCTCCAAATAGATAGATCCATATCAGCATAAGATAGTACCTCTTTTTTATCCTTAGATACCTTTACTATGCAATTAGTATAGAATAGATATGCACTATCTTTGTCATCTTTCAATAGGCTTACATTTTTACTAGTCAATATCCCTAAAAATTCTCTCTTAAAGAACTTAAGATTGCCACTCATCAGGTTATAAACTCCCTCAGGCTTATCATTAGATGTGATGTAATCTAATACAAAATCTTTGACATCTTTCTCATATACCTCATTTAAAAATATACCCTCTTTTTTAATCATTTGAAATGTGCCGTTTTTCTCAGGGGAATGCTTAAAGAAATCATTGTTATCTAAGAAAGTTTTGAACTTAAAGTTGTTAAGATTGTAAGCTCCATTCTGAGTAGTGGACCAAAAGTCATCATCTACCATCTTAAACTTCTTTTTTAATGCCTCTTTAGCAGCATTCCAATTTCCATTGTGCTTGACTAAAGTATAGATATTAAATGGTGAATAAGATTGCTTAGATTCAAATGGCTTTATAGCTCCTCCATCCTCACTAAATATATAAAACATATTATTTTGAAAGCCAAAAGTAGCAGAGAATCCATCTTTTATATCTTTGTTAGGTCTAGTCCAATACTCTGAGCCATCCTTTCTCTTATTGCAGAACTGCCAACCTATCCCCTTAAGCAGCTCCTTAGCCTCATCTCCATTCTCAATGTTATATTTACCATCAGGAGTAGTATCTTTCCAGGTCTCTGCCCACTTTCTATCAGATGTATCTTTGTGAGGTAAGCTAATAGTGTGATGCTGATTGTAAGATGTAATTAAATCAAAGACATTATTAATATCATCATCAAAATAGCTCAGCTTTATGTACTCCTCACCACCGATATGACTATATCCACTAGATGGATAGCAGGCACAGTACTGTCCATTGCCTCTCATCTCTACCATTGTAGCTCCTGTAGGATATTTAGCAAATACTCTACCATTAAACTTCTCTTTTGATCTAAAATAAACATGATAGCCACCTCCTGCTGTAGTGTAACAGGATAGCATCCCATCTTTAATGAGCATCTTAATAGATGGCACACTAATAAAGTCATCAAATGTATCTTTAATAGGCTCACCATTATGGCAGTCAAAGTCAATGCAATAAAATTCACTAACTAATCCACAGGCTATCCCTATTTTTTCAGCTTTTAAGAATCTACTATCTACATCTGTAATAGTTTCATAAAGAAAATTATGACCTGCCTCAAGCATTGGAGCTTTGCTGTTCCAAAGTGGTAGAGGATTCAATCCCTCTGCTATTAATTCATTAGCTACATCTATTAGATTCATAATTTATATAAAAAAGAGAGTCCCCCTAAGCGAACAGCCAAGTTGATAGGGGGATTTATACTCTCTAAGATTAAAGTCTTTGTCATTTGGCTGTTCAATTTTTACAAATGTAATAATAATTATTAATACTTTACATAATGTGCAATCTTTTTTTATCAACATACAACTTTGCACAGACTTTGCACACCCAAAAGTTAGCAGTACCAAGGCTTTGTGCAAAGTTGGTCTTTTTTTTTACTTTTTTTTTTTCATCCTGGTCTTATAGTATATATAGGGTAGGGGCTTTTTCTCAAAACTTTGCACAAATCAATCTAAATTATTGATAATCAATGCTATTTTATGTGCAATCTTTT
>Ga0304730_1000662_pt1 | contig 28689 bp, 25 predicted proteins | sample M_130628_MF_Meta_FD_190474 | JGI IMG/M metagenome (GOLD analysis project Ga0304730, IMG submission 190474) | Freshwater microbial communities from Lake Montjoie, Canada to study carbon cycling - M_130628_MF_MetaG (v2) (version 2) | ecosystem: Environmental > Aquatic > Freshwater > Lake | place...
ATACAGGTCCTTTTTTTAGAATTTTTATGTTTTCAAAGTCTAAAATATCTTAAAAAGGGACCCTTGTTTATTTTTCAATTAATTTTCGGATAAGCTCTATATGTATTTGTAGGATCATTTTTTTTGAGAGCTGTTAATTGAGCGTTAATCATTTTAAGTTGAGCTGCTCTTTGTACGTACATTTGGGTGTAAGGATTAGAGTTAGCTACATAGACTTTGTATTCCTCTAAGAGTTCACTTTCGCTTTTTGGAACTATTCGTGGTTGTACTCTTGAGCCATCGAATGCTATTACTCCACCCACTTGTGCAATCAATAAAAGACCGATTATTAGTTTGTTCTTCATTTTATTCTCCGTTTTTAAAAGGGGAGTTGATTAGCGTTTTTGAAATCTTTGAATTTTGCAAAAGCAGCTTTATAGTCCGAAAGGGCAGCAGCACGTGCAGCAGTATTACGATATTTTGTATAATTTGCTCGAGTTTTATCTACAGCCGCTTGTAAGGTAGAGTATTGATTTTCTATTGTAGATTCTAATGCTTTTTCTGCTTTTTCTGCTTTACTTAATAGGCCTTTTAAGCGAGCTTGTAAACGGTCATGTAAGGCGGTGAAGTTTTCTATCTTAGCACGAAGTTCTTCTTTGGGGCCTCTTATTGTGTCATTAATCAGCTCTGTGACCAAGTTCTGTGTTTTATGGACCATTCTAGCGGATCCTTCTTTAAGGATTGCTTTTTTTTCTTCTAGCGCATTACGGGTTAGACGTTGACCTTTTGCCAAAGCTCCGCTTACTTGTGTGGTCAATAAAAGACCGATTAGTAATTTGTTTTTCATTTTACTCTCCATTTTTTTTAATAAGATTAAACATACTATCATCATACTGTTTAAAAATTACAAACAGCAATAGTTTTGTTGCGCGAAATAAAATTGGAGCTTGATTTTCAATAAAAATAGAGGATTTATATGGCGTGGTAAAAAATGAACATTTAAGCGCGTAGGCTTATTGTGCTAATAAGATCAAAAGCCGTTCCATGTCTTTAGGCAGTGGGGACTCAAAATGGTAGTCCTTGCCTGCAAAGGTAAAGCTTAATTTTGAAGCATGTAAAGCGTGCCGAGCAATAAAGGGGGAGTTGCTACCGTAGAGATTGTCGCCTAAAAGTGGATGTCCGAGGGTGGCAAAATGCACACGAATTTGATGGGTTCTGCCAGTTGTTGGTCGAGCTTCTACTAATGCGCTTTCAGCAAAATAAGAAAGGGTGGTAAATGCAGTATGTGCCACTCTGCCTTCAGTATGATGAGCCATTTTGTTGCGTACTGTTCTGTGGCGAGCAAGAGCGTAATCGATAACCCCTTCTTTTTCAGGATGCCCTTTAACAACAGCAAGGTAGGTTTTATGCATATAGCGATCTTTAAAAAGGGCGCTAAAGGTGGAAAAAGCAGGGCTTGTTAACGGAATAACCATAAGTCCTGAAGTGTTTTTATCAAGGCGATGTACAATGCCTGGACGGTCTTTATAGCCGATAGTTTTAACATCAGCAAAGGTAGTGATAAGCCAATCTACAAGTGTTGGCTCGGTGCTTTTATCTGATGCAGGGTGTACGGTGATACCGGCTGGTTTATAAATAATGGCAAAATCAATTTCTTGATAGATAATTTTAAGCCCAGAATTTTGAAGCATAGTTATATTCAGAGATGTTTTTTCTTCTGGGTGAGGGAAGATCACTTGAACGCAATCTCCTGTTTTGAGCGATACGCCTGCTTTCTGGGCAACAGTGGTTCCTATGGTTACTAGCTTGTCTTCTATGACTCGTGTAAAAAAGCTTCGAGAATAACCGGGGAACTGTTCTACCAGAAAAGCATCAAGGCGCATGCCTACTTTTTCAATTGGTACGGTAAAGGTATGGGCGCTGCCTGGTACAATAAGATTCGTATTGCTCATGAATGGTTCCTTTTTTTAAATATGATTTTTTTAAAGATCCCCTTACCGCTTTGCTGGGGATGACACGTTTGATTTTTCTTTTTTAAAGATCCCCTTACCGCTTTGCTGGGGATGACACGTTTGATTTTTCTTTTTCAAAGGCCATCTTACCGCTTTGCTGGGGATGACACGTTTGATTTTTCTTTTTCAAAGATCCCCTTACCGCTTTGCTGGAGATGACACGTTTGATTTTTCTTTTTCAAAGACCACCTTATCGCTTTGCTGGGGATGACACGTTTGAGTTTTCTTTTTCAAAGACCACCTTATCGCTTTGCTGGAGATGACACGTTTGATTTTTCTTTTTCAAAGACCACCTTATCGCTTTGCTGGGGATGACACGTTTGATTTTGCTTTCTCAAAGAGCCCCTTACTGTTCACTTCGTTCTCTGGTGATGACATTTTAAAACTACTCAAGATCAATTTTACCAACGTGTCATCCCCAGCGAAGCGGTAAGGGGATCTTTGAATTGATGATAAGTCCTTTTAATAGCATCATTGGAATAATTCTTTCGAGAAATCGTTCCATGTTGGATTTTTACTTTCAATTAACTGAACCTTGTAAAGGCGGCTTTTCATTTTAAGAAGCTTTTCATTGGAAATAGCCTCGAACATTGTTTCAAAAGACTGATACCATACGAGTAAATAACAACGATACTTTGATGTAAAGTCCGAACCAGTACCATTTTTGTGTTCGGAGACGCGGCGTATGAGGTCTGAAGTAACACCTACGTAAAGAGTTCCTTGGATTTTGTTTGTCATTATATACAGTGTAGGGTTCTTTGTTCTCATTATTTTATTTTCCAAAGGATTTTTTCTTTTTCAAAGATCCCCTTACCGCTTTGCTGGGGATGACACGTTTGATTTTTTTCAAAGACCACCTTATCGCTTTGCTGGGGATGACACGTTTGATTTTTTTCAAAGACCACCTTATCGCTTTGCTGGGGATGACACGTTTGAGTTTGCTTTCTCAAAGACCATCTTACCCTGGGGATGACACGTTTGAGTTTGCTTTCTCAAAGACCATCTTATCGCTTTACTGGGGATGACACTTTTGAGCTTTTTTTTCAGGAGTATTATTTTTTCTTTTTATTCCATTTAAAGGATTTCAACCTACCTCAGTAACGTGTCACCTATTTAAAGGATTTCAAGCTATTTTACCAACGTGTCATCCCCAATAAAGCGGTAAGGGGATCTTTGAATTGGTGATACATTCTTTTTTTGAAAGCTTCTTTTATTTTTGGATATCTTCTTAAAATGATGCATTTTCAGTCTTTTTATTTTTCAAGTGAGAAAAAAACAATCAAAAATACTGTATAAAGTGAGGGTAGAAGAGGGTTCTTGCAAAGTCAAATGGACAAGCAAAACGTATTGCGATAAGGTGAAAGTCTTGGTTGTAGAATGGTAAAAAAACTACTGATATCCTGAGCTAAAAAGAAGTCAAACTGATTGCAAGAGGAGAAGATTGTGGTACCAGAAAAGTTATTTGGCGAGATTAAGGTTCACATCAAAGATGTTATTTCTCAGCGGTCTGCTTTGGGAAAATCTTTATGGGAGGAGTTGCTTAAACTTCATCCTGCTGATATTGCTACCTTTTTTTCCGATCTTCCTGAAGATCATTTTAAAAAATTATTTGTTGAACTCCCACAAGAAATTAACTGTGCGGTATTTCGAGAATTTTCCGAAAGCATGCAATCGCTAGCCCTTTCTTTTTTAAGTGATTTACAGCGAAGTGGTGTTCTTGCTTGTTTGACGACTGATGAAATAACCGATCTTTTTGAGAATCTATCTGATGAAGATTTAAAAAAATATCTGAACCTTCTTCATAAAAGTGATCGGGAAAAAGTTCTTTCGCTGATGAAGTTCGATCCTCAATCTGCCGGCGGTATTATGGATACTGATGTGCTTCCTTTAAATGATTGGTTTAGTGTTCAAAAAAGTATTCAGCTTATTCAGCGACTGCAAGTTCATAAAGAACTCCATCGTAAAATTTTTGTTATTAATAAAGATAAGCGCCTTGTAGGATTTATTTATTTAGAAGATCTTGTGCTTCAAAAATCAGAAGCAATATTACATTCGTTTATGCGTCATAATGAGTTTGTAGCTCTTGCACAAGAAGATCAGCAATCCATTGCTCAGCGCATGATGCATTATAATTTGAACATTGTTCCTGTTGTTAGTGAAGACAATTTTTTTCTTGGGGTCATTCCAAGCACTACCCTTGTAGATGTTATTGAAGAAGAAAGTGCAGAAGACGTGTACCGTATGTCTGCTATGAGTCCCGTAAAAGGAACCTATTTAGAAGAATCTTTTTTTAAGCAGTTATATCAACGTAGTTATATTCTTATTGTTCTTATGCTCGTTCAATCGCTTTCAAGTATTATATTAAAATACAACACTGATCTTTTGGCTACTGTTTCAGGAGGGCTTTTGCTGCAGTTTTTAACCATGCTTGTAGGTACTGGTGGCAATGCAGGAAGTCAGACTTCGGGGGTAGTTATTCAAGGTATGGCCTCAGGTGAAATTAATAACGCCAATTTAAAAAAATTCTTTAAAAGAGAATTTTTACTTGCCTGTGCTATTGGACTTGTTCTGGGAATGACCGTTTTTGCGCGGGTGTATACAACCAGTGAAAACATGATTGGAAGTATTGCCGTTAGCAGCTCAGTGCTATGCGTTGTGATAGTTTCTATTGTGATAGGCAGCACGGTGCCGGTATTGTTGCGCAGGCTCTCTATCGATCCTGCTTATTGGGCCGGTCCAGTGCTTGGTACAGTCATGGATGTCTTAGGCCTGTTGATCTATTGTACAGTGGCACAAGCTATTTTTAGCTATTTTACGAACTTTTCTTGACAAATAGCTCAGAGATTTATAAGTTAAGAGAACTCTTTTGTAACTTTCAAAAGTTCAAGAAGAGCCGCTAGCTCAGTCGGTAGAGCAACAGCCTTTTAAGCTGTGGGTCGCTGGTTCGAATCCAGCGCGGCTCACCAAGGGTCCCCATCGTCTAGAGGCCCAGGACACCGCCCTTTCACGGCGAAAACATGAGTTCGAATCTCATTGGGGACGCCATTCATTTCTGAAGGAAATGAATGGCAGGCCAGTAAACCTTTCTCGGGTCTTTCCCGGGATTTTTTATTTCTAGGGGTTTTAAATGTTCTATGTTTACTATCTTCGATTTTTTCCCGTTCCTGAAAAAACGTATATAGGCTATACATCGAACTTGAAACAGAGGCTTACTGATCATAATGCAGGAAAATCAGTTTATACTAAAAATTGTAAACCATGGGAGTTGATTGGATTCTTAGGCTTTGATCAGAAGTTAAAAGCTTTACGATTTGAGCGTTATTTGAAAACCAATGCAGGTAAAATTTTTCTACGGAGATACTTTTTGCTATCAGAGGGATTCTTGCAAGAGGAGCAAAAATGAAAAAAAATCCCTTAGTAGCTACGCCGCTTCTTGATGAAGTCAGGGTAGAATTTTCCGAAGACACTGACTTTAACTCTTTCCCTTTTTCATTACCGATTATCAAAAACCTTAAAAATATTCAGTTTCCAACACAGGTAACTTTTTTTGTGGGTGAAAATGGTGCAGGTAAGTCGACTTTGCTTGAAGCGATAGCCAATAAAGCAGGCTTTGGAGCAGAGGGGGGTAGTAAGAATATAGATTTTAAAACAGCAGAAGAAATTACCTATACTTCTGCGCAGCAGCTTGGCGATCAATTAGTGTTTTCGTGGCGCAAAAAGCCTAAAGACGGCTATTTTTTTAGAGCAGAAAGTTTTTATAATGTTGCCAATTATCTTGATACGTTAACGCGTGAATCAGCGTATGCCTATGGGCCATATGGCGGAAAATCATTACATAAACAATCGCATGGTGAAAGTTTTTTTTCTTTATTTACTAATCGTTTAGGTTCTGGTGGGTTTTTCATTCTTGATGAACCTGAAGCTGCACTTTCGCCACAACGGCAACTTTCGCTCTTGGTTATTATGCACCAGCTATGCAAAAACCAGGATACGCAATTCATTATTGCAACTCATTCGCCCATTCTTTTGGCATATCCTGGTGCAACTATTTATTCGTGTGATTCAGAAACTATAACTAAAATTTCTTACACAGAAACAGAGCACTATCGTATTACAAAACATTTTTTAGATAATCCTTCTTTGTATCTGCATCATTTATTGTCCGAATAATATTTCAACATCTTTTAAAGATAGTTTAGAAGGGTCTTTTCTCTTTGGCGAGATAGCAAGAATACTTTTTAAAACAGTTTCTTCTTGTTCTTCTTCTTCTTCTTCTTCTTGTTCACTTTTTTTTACTATTATTTTTTTACGTTTTATTGGGTGTTTTCTATTAGTATGTTCTTGCAAGTGTTCTCTACGTTTAAATTTTTTTGAGCATTGATCGCATTCATGACGTTTTATATTTTCATGAACTTCTTTGATATGTCTTATATAAGTATCGTGCCGTTTACTTTTTAATCCGCACTGTAATCCATTAGCAAGCGTAAATGTGCATTCGTACTGACAAGTTGCATGAACATGGAGATGAGAGAGAATATGAGATCTTTTTGTACATTCTCTAGAGCAAGTAGCGCATACGTACTTTTCCTTTTCGGGATTAAAGAAATAATGTTGTTCTGAAAGTCCTACAAGTGCAGGAGCAATTTCTTTTTTTTCAATCTTTTTTTCTGCCGGTTTAATAATCATTGAATAGGATAGAAAGAAACTAATGATCACAATAGTAAGATGGTGTATAGTTTTGCTTTTCATAGATTCCTTATCTGTTGAAAAATTTTTTAAAAAACATTGAATGAGTATGACAGAGTTTATTTTTTTACGTCAAATAGTTCATATGTTTTATTCCACGGCAGAACGGTTGTGGTAGTGCGGTGTTGTATTTGATCGCCGCCATAGATCAGAACGTTTTTATTTTTTAGCTTGAGTTCTGTAGAAAGCCAATTGATTGAATCGAAAAAGCTACTTTGGAGGGTCATGGAAGCTTTTATTTCAAGCGGGATATGTGTGCCAGGCAGATCAATAATGAGATCAACTTCTTTTAAATTGTTGTCTCTAAAAAAGAACAATTGATGGCGTAACCCTTGGTTGATGCATTCTTTCATGATATCGGTGATGATCATGTTTTCGAATAATGATCCGACAAGGTCACGGCGTTCTTTGAGCATTTCAAAAGTAATGCCTGCAATGTCTGCGGCAAGGCCAGTATCGTAAAAATAGAGTTTTGGTGATTTGACTATTCGTTTTGAAAGATTGGTGTGAAATGACGGTAAGAGGTAGATAATAAAACTTGCTTCGAGCAATGAAAGCCACGCTCGTACCGTAATAATTGATATTCCAGTTTCATTAGCAAGAGAGGTGAAGTTGAGCGGTTGTCCAATGCGAGCGATACACAGTTGAATGAATTTTTTAAAAAGTCCGATGTTTCCGATATTGCGTAATGATCTTACGTCTCGTTCAACGTAGGTATAAAAATAAGACTCATAAAAGGTGTGAACGAGTTTTTTTTTATCATATAAATTGGGATAAAATCCCTTGATAATTTGTTGTTCGATTGTTGGCTCTATGTGATTAACATCAGCTAGTTCCTTAAAAGAAAGAGGGAGTAGTTTGTAGAGATATACTCTGCCTGCTAAAGATTCAGTAATTTTTTCACTGAGTAAAAAGTGTTGCGAGCCGGTTAAAATATAGCGGCCCATTGCATTTCTATTTCTATCAACTTCCACTTTTATCTGATCAAAAAGAATAGGAGCGTATTGCGCTTCATCAATAATAATTCCGTATTCATTAGTGTAGGTTTGGAGAAATCCTTTAGGGTCGCTGAGGGCAAATTCTAATACCGAAGGTTCTTGCATATCCACGTAAGCGTGATGGGGAAAGAGTTGTTTGGAAAGAGTGCTTTTTCCCGATTGGCGTGGCCCCACAATAGAAATGACTGGGCTGTCCTGTGATCCTGCTAAAATAAGCTCACTTATGCTTCTTTTAATATACATTTTACCCCCCTTAGTTTATGAATATCATATAGTCTAGTATATGAAAATCATAAAGTGAAAGCAAGGGGCGAGGGGATTTAAATATATTTGTTAGCACAAGATGTAGCTGTGCCCTGTGCGGGTAGCAGGTGTGCGCAAGAATCTTTATTTTTCCAATAACTTAGTTTTTTGTTGCGCTCTGCGCGCGGCACCAAACAGGTTGCTCACCCAACCTGTTTGAAAACAAGGGTGCAAACCTGCGGCTTGACCGCCAACGGATATGATCCGGAAGCGTTGCGTCCGCTTCCTGCTGCATACGCCGTCGTTATACTTCGGCGATATGCTCGATGATATCCTTATACGGACTGTTATTTTGTAATCTGTGTCATTCCCAGCGAAGCGGTAAGGGAATCTGCGAATAAACAACAATCCGTATAAGGATATCAGCCTGCAAGTGCCGCGTAGTCGGCAAGCGCGTGATGGCGAGTATGATTAGGTAATAGTCTTTGTTAGGAGCCCACGAAGACCATCGCCCGACGAAGTCCTACGAAGCCTTGGCGAAGTAGGAAGGGCGTGGTTGGAGAACCCAAGCCCCCGAGCAAAACATCGAAGGTGGTTCCGCCGTCGCCAAAGGCTATGGCGTGATCTTCAAGGTTTGGGGCCGACCGGCAATCAAACAGCATGTTTGTGCCTGAGATCCAAGAGGGTCGGCAAGGACCCCTCTTGGCCCAGCATGGGGAGTGTTCTGCCGCAACTACCGCTTACTGGGGATGACATTGATTTTTTTATTTATTCATTAATTTTCAGATAAGATCGTATTTTAAAGACAATACATGTATATCATTTTTCAAACGAAAAAAAGGCAGATGGAACACGATAAAAAAACAATATTAATAACCGGCGGCGCCGGCTACATCGGCTCTCATACGGCATGGCTGCTTGCAAAAAAGGGCTTTCACGTACTGATACTTGATGATCTTTCTCAAACATCTTTTTTTTCATCTTCATTTTCTTACCGCTGGGCAGAGTTTGTGCAGGGCGATTATGGGGATGCGCAGCTTCTTGCACGTTTGTTTACCTCGTACAGCAGCATAGTAGCTGTTATGCATTTTGCAGCGTTTACCGTGGTCAGTGAATCGGTGCAGCATCCTTTAAATTACTATCAAAACAATGTGTCAAAGACAGTAACATTGCTCGATGCGATGGTAAAACATAACGTGCTGACGATGATCTTTTCTTCCAGCTGTGCGGTTTACGGCGACCCTCTTTTTGTTCCGTTAACAGAGGCCCATCCTCGTGTGCCTATCAGCCCCTATGGAACTACCAAGTACATAATCGAACTGATGCTCAAGGAGTCTGAGGCGGCCTATGGTTTGCAGTATGTGGCATTGCGGTATTTTAATGCAGCAGGAGCATTGCCGTACGAAGGGTTAGGAGAGCAACACGTTCCTGAAACTCATGGTATTCCGCTTCTTTTACATGCGGCAGTAACGGGAAAGCCATTTTATTTATTTGGGACCGATTACGAAACTAAAGATGGTACCTGTGTCCGTGACTATGTGCATGTTCGTGATATTGCAGACGCGCATTACAAGGCGCTTTTGCATTTGATACAACATAAAAATCCATCAGATGTTTTTAATTTAGGATCAGGTGTTGGCCATTCGGTTAAAGAACTGATTACAGCCGTTGAGCACGTAACAAAAAAAGAACTGTTGGTGATTCCAACCGCGCGCCGTAAAGGTGATCCAGCGGTGTTAGTTGCCGATCCAGCAAAAGCGATGACCATTTTGCAGTGGAAGCCACTCCATTCTGATCTTGCATTGATGATTAAAAGCGCTTGGTTATTTGAACAATCACTCGAGCATGTTCGTAAACTTGGTACTAAACAAAAGTCCCCACTTTTTTAAGGTAGGGACTTTTGTTTTTGGTGGCTAGATAAAGTTATTATGAGGCTGTGGCATAACTGCTGTTTCGGGCATCTGGTAGAGTAGTTGGTTTTGTAACAGCAGGAACTTCAAGCGAACCATAGTTCCCTGCTGGAAGGTCTTTTGTTCTATCTATATTAATAACTGTTCTGTCTGGATTGGTAACAGTAATTCTGAGAGCATTTACCCCTGGATCACGATCAAACTCATTCAGAGCAACAGCTGCCTTATTTAGAGAAGACATAAGTGTTAGGAAGTCTTTTTTCAACCTTATGTTTCCGGTCTCATTGAAACGTTTAATAATGGCCTCAACCGATGCGTTATGCCCTGCAATAATTACGGGATTAATAGGTCCTGCTGCTGCTGCTGCTCCACCTGCTGCTCCTGCTGCCGGTGCTGCTGGTGCGGCCGGTGCTGCTGGTGCCGGTGCTACTCCAAGTTTACGCTCTATTTCTGCTGAAGAATTTATTATTAACTCTTGCATAGTTGCGGGTGTTGTTGTAAGACCTGCAAGCTTTTTAAGTTCTGCTGCTGCCATAACGCATTGTCTTAAGTAGTTTCCAATTTCTACACTAGTTGAACGATCAGTTACTACATCTTGAGTAAGGGTATCAAAAGGATTGAATCCTACTCCCTGAGTTGTTGTGAATGCTGTGAACATATTGGTGCCGCCATTTTGAGCAATAAGTGCTTGTGCAAATGTAGTCTGACCTCGAGTAACTGCCCGATCAACTTCGGGTTGGGTAACCATGTTTCGTAGTTGAGTTTTTAATTGAGTGACTTGATCCTTTTCTCCTGCAAGGTCTATCGCTAGTGCTACAAGTTTTGCCTGTTCTGCTGCAAGTGCTTTTTGTGCTGCTTTAAGTTGACCTTCTAGTGTGGCTACGTTTCCTCCTGCTGTACTCGCTGCAGCTAGATCAGTTTTTAGTTTAGTGACTTGAGCCTGTGCTCTTGTAAGTGCTGTTTGTGCTGCTGCTAATTGTCCTACTGCTGGATTTGTAGCTTGAATCGCTGTTCGTATTGCTGTTGCCAATGTTGTTCCATCTGCTTTTTGTGGTGCTGTTAATGCTACACCATTTGAAAGGTTAGTAAGTGCAGTTACCATTTGTGTGACAGCGGGAGCAAGTAAAGGCAGTTTAGCTAGTGGGGTAGCTGCTCTGGCTACAGCGTCACAAGGTGCAAGTTGTGCAGCAAGTCTTTGTATTTCTGCAGTTACTGCTATAACACTTGGATCTTGTTCTGCGCCTGCTGCGCCACCGGCTGTTCTTGCTGCTGCTACTGCTGCTGTGAGAGCAGCGTTTTGAGTGTTGAGCGCTTTTATTGCGTTAATCAGGGCAGTGATGCGATTTTGTGTTGCAAGCGCTACGTTTTGAGCATCGCCACTTGCATAAGCAGGAACGCCTGGAACAGGTGCAAATGTTAAAGGTGCGCCAGCTGGAGAAGTAAGTTCTTTAGTCATCTGTAGCCACATGTATGATTGATACAACTGGCCGGTCAAATAAGTAATGGCTGCTTGTACTTTAGTGTCAGCAGTAGTTGCAGTTGCATAAGTAGGATCAGCGTTAAGACCCGTAACAATGGCATCAAGTTGTGATCGTTTTTCTGCTATAAGGTTTGCGGCTGCTGTTGCATTAGCAGACCTTATTCTCGCCTTGGCGGTCTTGTTACCTGCCACGGCCTGAACAGCAGGGTTAATAGCAAGACCAAGATTGGTTCGCGTTTCATCAATGAATGAAAGAGCTGGGGCAGTTGCGGTACTTAGTTGTGTAAAAAGATCATCTTGAAGGGTTGGGCTAAGGTACGCGGTTATGCTTGCGCTGCCACCACCAGCTGAAAGATGACCAAGAAGTGCAGTTGCGCGTGCTTGCAGTGTTGTTGCAGCAAGAGGAAATGCAGGAACAAGCGTTCCGGCTACTCTTACAAGTTCAGCATCGGTTGCGGTAATTGCTGTGGCTGCGTCAGTTGCAAGTTGCACTTCATCAATAACAGGTGCTGCTGCTCCAACGGCTGCGGGTGTTACATAGCCCGCTAATCCCATAACGCCATTAAGTGCGCTTGAAACTGCAGCTTTAGCTGAAACAACTGCTCCTTTCATGTGCCCAAGAATGTAGGTTGTTTTTGCCCTTAATTGTGTTGGGACTCCTGGAGCTCCAGCTGCACGAGCTGGCAGAGCTACGGTATTCAGTGCTGTATCGGTTGCGGTAATTTCATTTACCATTGCATCAATGACTGCCTTCGCTTGAGTTTCAGTAGTACCATAATTACGAGGATTAGGAGTAGTAGCTGGATTGAGACGATCTGTACCTAATGGTGTCGCCGGATCTTGAATAAGTCCAAGCAAAGGTACCATGGCAGGATCAGCTACTGAGAAAAGATATTGTAGGCGGTTTGCAAATGTTGCTTTTATGAGTGTTCCAATATTTCTTTGACCGAGTTGATCTGCTGGTAGTGGGGTAGCGACAAAAGTGTTAGTGGCTGCATCCCATTTTACAAGCAGGCCATTAAGGTATGTGCGAGCTGCTACTTCATCAATATCTATACTTTGTACTTGTGTTACTAAGGCAGCGATATCTATTGGATTTGTTACAGGAAGAGGAGCTAATGCGCGTACTGGTGCAACACTTGCTGCAATCTGTTCTAAGGCGGCTCCTCTAGTTGTAGCATCGTTTGTTTGTGTTGCTACTTCATCTTCTATTTGTTTGGTAGCTATTTGGTAATAGGTTTGGCCGCCAACAAGAGGGAAAATGTTGCCAGTAAAAAGGTAGCTTTTTGTATCAACAAGGGTAGCAAAACCTTGAGCATCTGCTGCTGTGTTAAAAAGTCCTGTTACAGCATTAAAGTGGACATCTATAAATCCTTGAAAGGCAATAGCTAGAGGTCCAGCATTATCAAGGCAGACTGCAACATCTATACCACCATAAGCTTGAGAGAATTGACTTTTGACAGCCCGGTTATTTGACTGTCCATTATCGACGATATATTTACATGCACTAGCAAAACCAGCAGCGCCTGGTGCGTAAGATGCATTTACTTGAAGGCAGAACGTCAGAAGAGTGAGTGACGTTATTTTTATAAGAATTTTCATACTATTCCTTTTTAAATTAGAAGGTTATTTGAATTTTGGTCCAAATAGTCCAGCGGTTAAGTGTAGTATTGCAGCTGCCAAATTCATAAGAAGAACCTAATTCAAAGTTTTGTGGGTAATGGTCTGATGCGCGATAGTAGCCAATAGTTGAGTACACTGTTTGTGAGTACACGGCAGGATGTGCAGCAGACCCAAGGTCAAGATCAGATTCTTGTACGTAGGTAGGAACGGTTGCGCTGAAGAATTGTTCGCTTGGTTGACCTAAGATACCCTGTTGACGTAGAGGATCGGTTGCGCCAGCAGTATTTGGTAAGGCGGCTCCACCAGTTCCATAAGCAGCTTTATTGTAGATAGGAAGTCCGGCAATTTGTACTGATTGATTGTTCCACGCAGTTTTTAAGCTGATATTTTCTACTTGGCGAACGTACGTATTAAGACCAAGGGCGGTATGCCAGGCGTCTCCAATGTAGTTAACATTAAAGTTAAAGCTTCCATTGTATCCTGCGTGTACTTTTACATCTTGCGTGAAGGAGTTGATACCCCATGTTCTTTGGGGTGAGGTGATTGCACCTGCAGTAAGCGCAGGAACGGTGAGAAGTTCAGCCTGACGAGCCCCTTCAGTTGGGAACACTTGTAAGTAACGGCTCCATGGTCTGCCTTTTAAATCGAATGAACGTTTTTGGGTGTTTTGAAAGAGGTATTCACCTTCCATAGACCAGCCAAGCCAGAGATTGTTGTGACCGAAATTTTCAAAGGAAACTTGTCCGTACATACCCCCGTTAATTCCAAAGTGGTGGTTGTTACCGACGATAGCTTCAAACATATATTCTGCTTTTGGACGGTTGCCGGTTGGGAATACAAAACCTGCATAACCACTGAGGTAGAAATCTGTGTGATCTACAAAATCGTAACCAAGTTTAAGAGTCATATCAGCAATGGCTGTTTTACTTTGAGCACCGCTGATTTTTCCGTAGAGCATACCCTGTTGGTTAAATGCTTGGGTCATGGTTGCTACCGGAGTGGTAGTTTGACCTGTGAGTGGATTGATAAATCCAACACCGCCACCAAGTGGTGCTGCAATAGGCCCTGATGTAAAAGTTTCGGTAAAATTGAGATTATTTTTAATATGTACTACCGGGACATCTAAACTTGCCCAACATCTATCAAGAACTGGCACGCGTAAAGAAATGGCTGCGCCGGATGCTGTTTGGTAAGGGTTGATATTGATGGTGCTTGCTTGTCCGCCGTTAGCTGTTTGAATGTTAAAATCGGAACCGATAAGTTCTTGAGAATTCCCGACCGTCATTGTACCAGCTCCATTTTGCCCTTGGATAGTTGGTGTTTCTGCCATGCGCAGACCATTGTTGCCGTTGTAAAGGAAGTAGTCGCGTAGATCTTGTTTTTTGCCAGATTTACCGCCGAATAACGCAATTTGGACAGTGCGTCTTTTTAACGCCCGTCCATTTTCGTGTGCTTGGTCAACAAGCAGGTTTTGCGTAAGGTTGGTGATGAGTTTGTGTTGTGGAATGGCGGTAAAAAATGTGTGGCTGTACACATTGTTTCCGTGGCCCTGTGTAGTGAAACACAGGAGCGCCATGGCCACCTGTTTTTTGTATTTCATAGACGTTCTCCTTCTCTTTTTAGTTTTTGCTTTTTTAAAAAAACTCGTTTTTAGAAATACCATTGTTTTTACAAAAAATGCAATTAATCACTTTTATAAAGCTTAATAAGTGATGAAATTGCTCCCTATATAAAGCTTATAGCGTGACTAAGCTGATGCATTGGTGGGCGGTGTGACAGATGAGAACTTTTATAATAGGTACCTTCTACTTGCACTCTTCATCCTCAGCAAGCCGAGAATCGCAGCATTGCATTTTATGCAATGACCAGATGAAGCAAGCGTAAGGATCCAAGAATAAACTACACTAACGTCATCATAATTTTTCTGATTAAGTTTCTGATAAATCCTTACAAAAGTTTTGTTATAAAAAAGCCCCACGGTTTGTGGGGCTTAGCTTTTTACTACATGTTAGTTACTTTATGGTCCTGCTGGTGCTGCTGGTGCTGCTGGTGCTGCTGGTGCTGCTGGGGTTCTTGGGGTTGTTCTTCCTATTTTTTCTTCAAGTTTCTTAAGAAGGGTATTGTAGAGTGTTTCCATATAATTAGCTGGTTTATCAATTGATTGAAATTGTGAATCAATGTCTATATTCCTGAATTGAACTCGCTTTGTTTTTTTGTATTTCGTTGAATCGTAGGAGAAAAACTTATAAAGTCGAGTTTTCTTTTTGTCACCTGGAATATTGCTGTATAAGCAGTTATTATTGATACGCAAAACATAACTATCTTTTTCGGGTAAAGCGCCTTTAATTCTAGGAGCTTGTGTGAAATAAATTCTGCTGAAATTAATATCTTTCTGTTCAGTTCTATTTGTTGTCCATGCTTCAGAAAGCTCTGGCCCCCATACATAAATATCATAGCCGCCTGTTCCATTATCTTTTGGCATGTCTTCTGTTACGGCGCCTAGTCTAAATTGGTTCCACGGTCCAAGGTCGACAATTGCTGCATTAGGACTTTCTTTGTAGCTTGCTGATAAGAATCCAATTTTAACAGGGCATTGAAATTCTACTGAAGGATAATAAAGAGGCGCTGTACCGGCATTAGGTATGAATACGATAAAGGGATCTTTTGTTTTGTCATATGTCTCTATCGAATCACGGTCAAAACTTCCATCAATAGGATTTTGATTTAACGTATAGATGGTAGTCGTTTCTTCTGCTTTTTCATCTTTTCTTGGTTTTTTTAAAACACATGCAGGAGGAGGAGTTCCTGCTGGTGGAGCGGCTGGCGGTACATAAGTAGAGTCATTGTAATTAGATACAAAATTTTCAAAGTATTCATCTAACGCACCTAAAGGAGTAGTGATGGGGGTTGCTATTTTTTCAATACTTTCCTTTGAACACAGGGTTTCAAAAGCATCTATGGAAGCTGTTAAGCTCGGAGTAAAACTTTCAACATTTCTTTTAAATATTGTAATATTTTTACTTAAATTAGAATCTTCATCGCAATTTTTTTTGTCAAATGTTTCTAGCTGTGTTTTGATTTCTGCCGGGGTTTTTGATTTATCAAGGAGGTCTGTGATTTGTTGTGAGAGAGATTCTTTTATTATAGAAATATCTTTTTCAATAGTTTTAGAATTGAAGGAAATAATATTTAAATCAGTTACTTCTTGAACTGATTGTAGTTGTTTAGCATCATTAATTCTGGCTGTTACAACATAGAGCTGAACTGCAATTGAAAAGATATGGAAAAACTGTACTAGAGAGGTTTTTAATTCTTTTGCCATCTCCTGTGGAGATTTATTATCAGAATTTTTTCTTGTATCAGCTGTTGTTATAAAGCTATCACACCATAGCATAAGCTCGTTTTGTAGTCGTGTGAAAGAATAAGTGGTTTGAGTTGCTGATACCGTATTGTAATTCATAACAGAAGGAAGAACACCAGAGGTGTAGCCAATTTTTTTGGGAACCGCAATGCAATTATTTTTTAAAGTATCTATCTCTGTTTGAAGATTCAAATTATTATCTATTGTAAGAATAATAGTTTTCAATTTTTCTAAAGCATCAGGAATTTTTGCATTAAAAACTTTTGGAAGAGAAATCAGTATGTCCTGTAAAGTGGCGGTGTTAAGAACTTTTCTTTCTGTTTTATCTTTTAACTGTTTTTCAATTTTTTTATATTTTTTTTCTAGTTCTATGATAAGAGGTTTATATTCTGATGCTGCAGCGACTGGCATTCCAGTACCTATTAGTGCAAGTCCTGATGGACCAAAAAATAGCGGTGGTGGTGGCGGTGGCGGTGGTGGTAATAAACTTCCTGATCCTGAGGGCGAACCACCTGTTGGCGTTGCTGGAAGCGGTGCAATCACTACTGTTGGTATTGTACCTGCTGCTGGCGGTACTACTGGAATTGCTCTGGGAGGAAAATACTCTGAATATCCTCGAGTCCCCGCTAAAAAATTTCCTCCAAATTGTCTTAGGATATCGGGTTTAAGGTTTTCTAGTGTAGTAAATGCGTCTCCTGTAAGACCTTGATTTGAAAGACTATTAAAAACAGCAGCTACTTGTTGAGCATTTCCACTGGCTATGGCCTGGTTTACCAAACTTAAAACATCTACAACTGCTTGAGTTGGTCTTAATACTGGCCCACCGCCGCCACCGCCAGGGCCTGCTGGCCCACCACCACCGCCGCCGCCTGCTGGTGCTGGTGTGGCCCAGCCTGCTCCATATCTCGCGATTATTTTTCTAGTATAAATGGGCCTATTATAGAGATTTGGGTTTGAGGCAACGAGAGCTCGTACAGCTTCTACACTTGTGGAAATCGCATCATCCATTGCATCGGCTGATAATCCTTGGGTTGCAAAAAAAGCAACCAAGAAAAAAACTGTTTTATACTGTTTTATCATTGTTTCTTTCATTTTTTATCCTTTAAAAGTAACAAGCACTGCCAAGCCAGACTTGCCATCTATTTGCAGTTGCGTTGTTTGAACCAAAGGTATAACTCGTTCCTAGTTGTAGTCGGCATGATTTGAAGTTTTTGAATTCGCACAGTTTATGAGTTGCAGCGTACAAGGTATAATCGCTTCTAAATGGTTGTGTGGCGCTGGTTAAATCAAGTTGATCTTCCGTGATATAAAGAGCTATATTACCAGTAGTGTCGGAGATACTTGAAAACATATCATTAATGCCGCGAACGGGTGTGCATTCTCCAGGGGCAGCAAAACCAACGTCAGAAAGTTTTCCGATCATTGGCCCTTGTATCCAAGGATTTTTAAGCGTGACGTGTTCATCTTGTTGCCAGAAGCATTTAAATCCAAGATCAAAGGCTACTGCGCGTGGGAGTTCAAATGAGGCATTGATAATGAGGTTTGTTGAAAAATGAGGATTTACTTTTACTTCTTGGGTAAAGAGATTTACTCCCCAGGTTTGAAAGCGCATTTGAGAGTTGGCAGTCCCGTTTGCAGCATCGAGTAGTCGTTGAGCGTTATTTGCATAGATACCTAGGTAGCGGCTCCATGGCTTGCCTGCTAAATCAAATGAACGCGTTTGAGTGTTTTCAAACAGAAATTCAGTATCGCTATCAGCAGAGACATTTACTGCAAATCGTTTCATCTCAAACCGTCTGGTAAAATAGGTTCCCAAGATAAGCCCGAAATGTTTGTTGTTTCCTACCAATGGTTCAAAGAGATAAATACCTTTTGGTTTGTTACCGGTTGGTAAAAGTAATCCGCCGTACAGTTGTAAAGAGCGTTTTTCTTCTTGAAGATACGTGTAGCCAACTTTAAGGTTTACATACGCAACAGCAGTTTTTGATTGCGAGCCATCGATTTTCCCATAATGCATGTTAGGGTTTTTAAAAGCATCAGTCATGTTTGCAACAAAAGAAGTGTTGTTAAAACCTTCAGTTGTTGGTGTTCCTAAGTTTACCATTGGTCCACCACCGGCATACGTTACTGTTTCCACCATATCAAGACTGTTCTTTACGTGAATGACAGGGGCTTCAAATGACAGCCAGATCTTATTGCTGAGCTGGCAGTAGCCAGAAAAACCGACACCAACAAAGGTTTGTTTTGGTTTGAAGGCCAAGGTACTGCAGAAGTTTTTTTGATTGGTCACGATGTTAAAGTTTTCTGCCACAATGTCTTGGTTGCCAGGAGTATCGACATTTGGATTAGTGGCAGGAGCGCCATTTTCATACCCTTCGCGCACCGTTAATTGTGTTTTGCCAAAAGGGAGCAGGTACTTTGCCATGTCGTCGTGGTTGGTAGAAGAGCCTCCCCACACAACCATGTTGAAAGCACTTCTTTTTTCTCCACTCAGGTGTTTGATTTTGTCTTTGAGTTTGTTGCATGCAACTTCGTCACGGTCGTACGTAAAGTGGTCGTTGAACATATAATAGAGGGTTGGGTCAACAGGCATTACCTGCGAGATGTTCATGATCGAGCGGCTGGTAAACTTGACGGGACTGCTTGTGGCAGGGCCAAGTAAACACAGGAGAAGTAAGCGATTTTTTTTCAACATACGTTTCCTTTAAGGTTTAAAGTGATCCTGCAATTTGAAGAAGTCTGCTTTTAAGATACTGATTAAGCGTAGAAATGGCTTTCAGGTCTGTTGATTTTGCTACTTGCCCTAACAAGGTTGTAAGTCCATCAAAGGCGCTATAAAGACCCGTTAAAAAGCTGCTTGTTTTTTCATCACCCATTGGCTTTGAAGTTCCAAGGCTACTACTTACTTTTTGTAGAACGGTTGAAAGATCTGAGCTAGAAAGTTGTGCAAGTTGATCTGCTAATTGTTCTGGGGTTAAGCTGGCCTGCTGAACAGGAGCTTTTGCAGGAATCGGTTGTGAGATAGTATTCATAAGATTGTAATACCAATCATAATTGTCATTGCTGGTTTGAGGTGCAGGAGATGTTAGTGGCATTGAAACTGAAACAACAGGTTCACCGCTGAGCATGGCTTCAATGGCAGATGCATTAACTATACCACTGCTTTCGACTGGGAGTTCTTGTTCTGGAAATAATTCATCAAAATCCATTTTGGCCACTACTAAGACGCTTTCTAAAGATTCTTTTTGATCGGTGTTTTCAGATTGTGAAGCATCTTCTTGCTTGTTAGCAAGGTCAAGAAGAGCAGTAAGGTAACGAGTTTTGTTTTTCTCTTTGAGAGCGTTTTGAAGTTCTTTATTAATAGCTTTTGCTTGTTCTGTTAGTGCTTGTATAGAATTCTGCATACACAGTAATGAGCTTAGTAACAGTATGATTTTTTTATTCATTCCTTCTCCTTTTTAGTTCATCATTTTTTTATTGATGGTTTTTTATTCTTTTTGTAACAATAAGTTCCAGTTCTATCAGTAGTTATTTTTGAGAGTCAAGATTTTAAAAATAATAGAGAAGTTGGTTCTCATATTGATACCTGGTACACTTTATTAAAAGATTTATTGGCCGCTATTTTATTGAAAAAAGGGTTGTATGTTATCACGAATAAGAGGAACACGAGATATTGTTGATCCACGCCTTATGTTTTTTGCTATGAAAACAATAACTAAGCAGATGCAAAAATATCATTTTCAACAGATCATTACTCCGATTCTTGAGCCGGTAGCTCTTTTTAAGCGTTCGTTGGGTTGCGAGACTGATGTGGTTTCAAAAGAAATGTTTATTGTCAGATCTTCTTCAGCTGAACAAGGTTCCGAGCGTGATCTGCGCTCTGAAGCCTTGGATGATGAAATTTGTTTACGCCCCGAAGCAACCGCTTCAGTGGTCCGTGCGTTTATTGAAGAAGGGATACAAACAGTTCCATGGAAAGTGTTTTTGTTTGGTTCTATGTTTCGATACGAGCGTCCTCAAAAAGGTCGGTACCGGGAATTTTATCAATGCAGTATGGAACTGATTGGTGCTCGTTCATTGGCATATGATGCGCAACTTATTTCGATGCTCGATCGTTTATTTAGGCAGACATTCAAATTAGAAGCGTATGCTCTACATCTTAATTTTCTTGGGTGTCCTGAAGATCGTGTACTTTTTAAAGAACAGGTTGCTGCTTTTTTAGAAGCGAACCTTGCAGCGATGTGCGAAACCTGTATTAAGCGTAAAGATGCAAATATTTTGCGTGTCTTTGATTGTAAGAGTGAAGCCTGTCAGCAGCTCTATACCAAGGCCCCTGTATTGACTGATTGCTTTTGTGAAGAATGCGACATTCAATGGTGTGAGTTGCGTCATCAACTTGAAGAACTGTCAGTTCCTTTTGTGCACATGCCCCGCCTTGTCCGTGGCCTTGATTATTACAATAAAACAGTCTTTGAGTTTGTAAGCCCACTGCTTGGAGCACAGAGTACTTTTTGTGGTGGAGGTAGGTACGATAAACTAGTTAAAGAATTAGGAGCAAAAGAGGATCAACCTTCTGTTGGTGCTGCAATTGGTATTGATCGATTGGTAGTGCTCCTTGAAACAGTACAGCATGCGTTGGATTTTTCGTACGAGCCACCATTGTTTGCCATTGTTCCAGTTTCAGAAGAACAACATTCGCTGGCTTTGCAAGTTGCTGATGCTTTAATTCGCGCTGATATTTGTGTGGACGTTTTCTTTGATGGATCAGTAAAAAATATGATGCGCAAAGCAGATAAATCTGGTGCAAAAGCGGTTCTTTTACTAGGAAGAGATGAGCAAGAAGCGGGTACGGTTAAAGTTAAGCTGATGCAATCGGGTACTGAAGAAATTGTTAAGCAGATTGATGCTGCTTATTATTTAAAGACTTTGGCGTAGCGCTTTGCAGTTATAAGGTCTTTCGCTGACATGTTATTAAAAAACTTGGTATGCTTTCTCGAATGTTTTTTTAGGAGAGTAAAATAATGAAGATTATACGATTATACGCATTTTTAGTACTTAGCTTTTTGTTTTCTTGCCGTGTTGTGGCTGCTCAACAAAAAAAGGTTGAGGTAGTGCAGGATGTGCAGCAGCTTGAAGAACCCGGCAACCTTTTTGAAGATCTAGAAAGTTTTCAAGAGTTGGATATCGATATAAAAATGGTTCGTACTAAAAAAATGAAAATTTCAATCAAAGATTTACCATTTTATACAAAAGTTTTTTGTTCTTATGTCTACGAAGAAAAAATAAAAAAAGGATATCAAAGTGTAGTTGGATATCTGTTTGCTTCAAAAGGGAAAGTCAAACAGAAACCAATTGCTTTTATAAAGGGGAAATATGAAAAAAATAATGATTGGCGGGATGCTTCTTAGTTTTTTAATGCTGAATGCAAGTAGTCTTCAAAATTCAGAATGTTCTTTAAGTGGAGACCTTTCTGAAGAAGAAGTTCTTGTTCAAAAAGATATGTTAATGAATGGGTCTGACAATGGAGCTCTTGCTGTTTCTCCACGGCAAGTTGTTATACATGGAATAAGGGCGGTGGTTGGTTTATTTACTCCTCCACCAGCACCTCAAGTTGATCTAGAAGAAATTGAGGAAGCTCGTAAAATGCGTACATGTATTCTTGCAAATAACCAAGGCGAAGCAATTGCTTTATTAAAAAAAGTTGGTCCTTTGTGCGCTGAAAGGCTTGTAGATGGAATAGCGGCTATTCATATGGTCTGTTTCCCTACCGATAGAATAAGTATGCTCGAATTGTTAATGCAGAATGGTGTTGATATTGAAACAAAAACTGAAAGTAATGACACACCATTGCAAATTGCTTTAAAGCTTGCAAATAAACCAGTTGCAGAAGTATTAGTTTCTGGTGGTGCTACATTTGGAAAAAAAGAAGAAACAATACTTGAAGCTCTTGCTGTTGACCAGGAAAAAGTTGATGAACTAGCTGCTTTATTAGGAAAAGCGCAACAAGATCGTTTAGTTGGTAACATTAAACGTGTACGAGAAGAAAAAAAAGCAAAAGAGGTTTTGTTAGCTCATTCTTTACAGGGATCGTTTCCTGCATCTCTGACTACTTTTCATCAGAAAGCTGCGGAACATAACGAAGAAGAAGATGATGAAGAAGACGATGAATAATAAAAGTCATGAATTTGCTTTGCACTCAAAAGAATTTTCTCAAGCAATAGTAGAAAAAAAAACACAACTAATTCTTACTGAAACAACAGTGGTCCATCGATTGCAGCATGTGCTGCGGGCAGGTAAGGGGGAAATTGTTATGCTTTTTGATGACCTCTTTCACGCGCCGTGCACTATAGTTGATTATCCAAAAAATAAAGCATTGCTAACTATTGGAGCATTAACCAAAAATGTTCCGGTAGCTCCCCAGTTGACGGTGATTGTGCCTCTTTTAAAACGGGAAGCTCTTGATGAACTTGTGTACGCATGCCGTGAGCTTGGCGTTTCGGGGATTTATTTTGTTTCAACTGATAAAAGTTCTCGTCATAGTCTTTCTATTTCAGAGCGGGAGCGTCTTGAACGAGTGAGCATTGCAGCTGCAGAGCAATCAAAAAACTTTTCCCCCTGCCTATTTTTGAATGAATTTAAATTTCAAGGCGGTAAAGATAGCCCCCTCCCCACTGTAACTGAAGTACTCGAAACGCAGAAAAATACCCCTGCATTTACAGATGCTTTAAAATTGTATGCAGACCCTGAAGGTCTTTTGTGGCAACAGATTGTTACTGCAACTTCCACAGAGGGTAAAAATTTTATTATTTGCGTCGGGCCCGAAGGTGATATGAGCGATCGAGAAAAAGAGGCACTCCGTGAGCATGGGTTTACATTTTGCCAACTGGGCTCTACTATTCTGCGGGCGCAGCAGGCGGCAACGTTGTTGATCGGCATTGTGCAAGTCTGTCGATAATTAAAAATTCTGTTGGCGACGGCGGGTGGGTTTTCCAACCACGCCCTTCCTACTCTACTAAAGCTACGAAGGACTTCATTGGGTGGTGGTCTTCGTGGGCTCCTGATAATGACTGCTATTTATTCAAAGATTCCCCTACCGCTTGTTATCACAAGCTGGGAATGACACATCTTATTTTTTATTAAAAACATACCGTTGACGAATGTGGCCTGGAAGTGTCCTTAGTAGGCGGAACTGAGTTGCCACCCGTCAAGGGTGCAGCGAACGATTGTAGCCGAAGAAAGCAATCAAACAGCATGTTTGTGCCCTAGATTCCAAAGGGGTAGGCAAGTACCCCGTTTGGTGCTGCGCGCAGAGCGCAATAGAAAATTAAGATAGTGGAAGAATAAAGATTCTTGCGCACTGTAAAAATACTATGTCGATGGTTTATAGTTCATCGTCTTTAGGTAAAGGGGTAGTAAGGGGGAAGAAGTCTGTTCCCCATTATGCCATTGCTCGAGGGCACAAGCAGCAACAGTAGAAAGGCATACAGATTCAGAAAGAGGATCAGGAATAACTGCTTGAGGAAAAAGATTTAAAATTTTTTCTTTATGGAGCAGGGTGCCATTACCGGTAAACGTTATTGAAGCTACCGGATATTTTACCTGAAATTCATTTAAAAAAGTTCCGTAAAAATCCCATCCAGTTTCAGTAGTCCCATGAGGGTATTTGATGCCAAAATAGATATCGTTATTAAATGCATTTAATAAAGCAACAACTATTTCAGATTCTGATGTTCTGTATTCGGTTAAAAAGGCCCGAAGTCCGTCGACTCCAAGAAGAGGGATTTTTTTTGCAAAGAGAATGCCATTAACAGTAGTGATAACAACGCGGAGAGTGGTAAAAGGACTGGGGCCTTGATTTACTCCAATAAAATCAAGATCGGCCCACGAAACTTCTTGTTCTTTAAGAAGAGTTGTTAGCCTGAGCATAAGGTTTTTGCTAGCGCTTAACTTGTGTTCTTGGATAACCGCCAAACAGGCAGCGCCTTTAAAGAGCCCACAGAATACTGAGTTGTAATCACTGTGCAAAGTTAGATACAAGGGGTCTATTTTTTGTTTTTGCATTTTTGTTGTTGATAAAAAACACCGAACGCGTCAAATTCAAGTGTCTTTTCTTTCTTAGGTATGACTTTTCCGCAATTTAAACATTTCCAACCATCAAAATTTAGAAAATGATCAAAAAACGACTGCAAGACCATAAGGCCTGAGCATTTTTTGCATTTCATATGCTCTCCTTCTCCTTTATCTCTCCCGATAGAAAAGTAGCTTAGCATAATTTGGGAGAGTTTCTAATCGCTCAGTAAACCTTTCTGAAATAGCTTATAAGTAAGGTAAGAGTCAAGTATCAGCGCAGCCGCAATTGAATGAATATCGGTTTTTTCCTTTGCTATTCGCATATTTTGGGCATGCTTGCTTGATAATCTTTCATCCCATAAAAGCCAAGTTTTAGTGGGGAAAAGTTCTTCAAGTTCTTTTTTATGAAGAGCATTTTTTTCAGTTTGTTGACTATCGGTCCCACGTAATGTTTTTGGATTTCCGATAATAATTGCTTCAATTTCTTCGTCTACAAAAAGTTTTGTTAAAAAAGAAATAAGCTCTTTTTTTTCAACTGTTTTGTAAGGTCTTGCAAGAAGTTGTGATTTGTCAGAAAGTGCTGTGCCGATCCAGCGATCACCAAGGTCAAGGGCTAATAGTTTCATAAAGACATATTCGTGTAAATAGTGTATAAAAAAATTTAGTATAGGTGTTTTTTTGTTGCTTAGTAAAGCAAAAGCGCCATTTATCTTTTTCAATGAAAGGGAAAAGTATGGTAACTGAATTTGTTACTCTTCTTCGTGATCAGATTTGTTTTTCGCCTATTTACTTAGGATTCATAGCAGGGGTTGCAGTTATAGTAACAGTTGCTTTGAACTTTGTGCAGGTTCGTTATTTTTGTAAAAGTTGGAAACTTGCGCTTGGTGGTGGTGATAAAACCGCTACTAAGGGAGACATGACCGCCTTTCAGGCATTTTTAAATGCGCTGAATGTGGGGATTGGTAACGGATGCTTGGCTGGTGTTGCAACGGCTATTCACGCAGGTGGACCCGGTGCTGCGTTCTGGATGTTTGTCGCAGGTATTTTAGAAATGGCCCTTCGCTTTGCTGAAGTTTTTTTGAGTGTTTCTTTTTCTACGTTAGCTCGCACCAAAACAACTACTGTTCTTGGCGGGCCATTCTTATATATTGATAAGATTCCTTTTGGAAAAGTTATGGCTGTTATTTATGCAGCAGCTTGTCTATTTTATGGTTTAGTTAGTGGTAATGCGATGCAGTGTAACTCTATCAGTAATACTATTCAGCATTCAACGGGCCTTTCTGCTTGGGTTATTGCGGTAGCTTTGACTGCTTTTGTGTTGTATGTAATGTTTGGTGGTTCACAGCGCATTATTAAAGTTTCTGAAGCTATTATTCCGTTTAAAGTTGGTCTTTTCTTTACTACTATTCTTATTGTGCTTGGCTATTACTGGGCAGAAATAATCCCAGCTTTCCAATTAATTTTTGCATCTGCGTTTAATCCGCAAGCGGTAATGGGTGCTGGTATTGGATTAACGGTAAGGCATGTTATTAGTATGTCAATTTCAAGAACCGTTAATGCTTGCGAAGCTGGCCTTGGAACAGCGGCTATTTTTTATGGAAACACTGGTAGCAGCAATCCTCGCAACGATGGGATCACTGGTATGTTGAGCACATTCATGAGTATTAACGTAGTTGCTATGTTGGTATCATTGGCTCTTATTGTATCCGGTGTATGGAATACTGTTGGGGCAGATGGGGCGGTGCTTGTTGCGCAATCGTATGAATCAGTTTTTGGTGTTGCAGGAGGGTATATTGTTACCATTCTTTCCATGATTTTTGGATTGGGTGTTTTTGTGCCTTATTGCTATGTTACTCGTCAATGCTGGTTGTATTTAACTGGTGGTAGATTTGGGCATGTTTTCACGTTTGTGTTTGCTGGAGTTGCATGCCTTGGAGCGCTTATGCAGGTTGCCCTTGTGTGGACGTTGGTTGATTTAGCTGTTGCGTGTCTTTTGATTATCAACTTAACCGCTATTCTCTTTTTATTGCCGTATTTACGTTCACAACTCTTTGCGAAGAATAGTTAAATCATGCAAAAAAAACAGTTATTTACGACGTTTCCTGTTACATCGCATACCGATTATGTCACCACGAACAGTACGTTTGTGGTGATTAAGGGACAAAAAGAAGACGGGTCTGCATATATTAAAAAAGCGCTTGAAAAAGGGGCTTCGACAATTGTGATTGAAGTTGGTACGGAACTTTCATCAGAATTAAAACAGTTGTTAGCTGAGCATGATGCGCATGTTGAATATGTTGGCAATGCTCGCAAAGCTCTTGCGTATTTGAGCGCAGAAGCTGCTGGCCATCCAGCAAAAAAACTAAAACTTTTTGGGGTCGGCGGAACTAAAGGTAAAACAACTACTGTTTCGATGCTTGCTCATTTGTTAAAAGCATTGGGGAAAAAAGTAGCCTTTATTTCTACAGCATTGGTTTCTCTTGATACAGGTAAAAATGAACTTGCTGATTTTGATTGCACCGGAACTTTGACTACTCCGCAACCTGATTATGTTCATCAGTTTTTAAAACTTTGTGTTGATAAAGGGGTTGAGTATGTAGTGCTTGAAGTTGCAGCACAAGCGCATACCTTTTTTAGGCTCGAAGACATTGAGTTTGAGGGAGTAATTTTTACCAATCTTGATCGTGAACATGGTGAGTTATACCCTTGCATGGAACAGTATTTTTCAGAAAAACAAAAACTGTTTACTCATGTAAAGCCAGGCGGTTCAATAGTGATAAATGCTGATGATCAGTATGGTCAACGATTGTTGAAAGGGAATGCATTAGGTGCAAAATCTTTTGGAGTAACTACCAGTGCTGATTATGATGCAACCCTGCTTTCTGATACTTTAATAGAGCAAGAAGCGCTTATTGAATCTGATAAAGCTACTTTTATTTGTACTTATCAAGGGTTTCCTGGTCTTTATAATCTTTCAAATATGGTGGGTGCTCTTAGTCTTTTAGCCGAACAAAATTTTCCGATAAATGAACTTGCAGAAAACGTGATTATTTTTCCTGTAGTGCCTGGTCGTCTTGAAATGCAACCGCTTGCTAATGGTGCACAAGCGGTAATCGATTACGCCCATACGGCTCGTTCATTTGAGCATGTGTTGTCTCTTATGCGACCACGTACCGATCATTTGATTGTGGTATTTGGGGCAGGTGGCGGCAAAGATGTTGATAAGCGTTCTGCAATGGGAGAAGTTGCCAGCCGTCTAGCTGATGTGGTAATTGTCACTGATGATAACCCTCGATTTGAAGATCCTACTGTTATTTCTGATCAAATTGTTTCAGGAGCAAAAGCAAAGCATGCACATAAAGTTACGGTGATCCATGATCGTCAAGCAGCCATTGAAAAAGCATACGCGCTTTCCCATGCTGGCAGTATTATCATGTTGCTTGGAAAAGGGCCTGATGATGTGCAAATTGTGAATGCCGAGCGGTTGTTTTTTAGCGAGAAACAGGTTCTTGAGCAACTACAGAAGTAATTTTTTTTTGCATGAGATGTAAAAAGACCCTGTAAAAATGGGTCTTTTTATTTTAAAGTTTTTTCTTACTCAATTTTTTTCTGTTGCTCTAATGAAAGTTTATCTATTTCTGTTATGTCTTTGATTCTTTTTTTTCGCCATTCGAGGTCTTTCAAAAGTGCGCGCATTTCCTCAATTTCAATTGCATCATTCTCTGTTTGCGGGTTTACTGGTGTAGAATATTGTTCTTGTACTATCTCATTTTTTTTCATTTTTTCTTCAGCTGTGTAAAGTTGGAATATTGAAAGAGTTAAAATATACAAGCAAGCCGCTTTAAAAATAGTTTTTCGATTATTCATAAAAAATCTCAAAGTAAAAAGGTAATAAGATAAAAATCAGTGGAGAGTATAAATTATAGCTTATCCGAAAACTAATTGAAGAATAAACAAGGTTCTATTTTTTCAAGGTCGTCCCCAACGATACGGTAGTCGCGGCAGTTCATAAAATGAACTGTTAGACGGAGTGAGAGTCGGGGATCCAGTAATAAAAAAATAAAGTCCTCACCAATTAAAAAACTTTGCTTATTCTTTCTAGAAAGACTTATCCGTCTTTAACTTTTAATTAAAAATTATGATTTTTTCTTTCCTCATGGATCCCCGACACTCACTCCGTCTGGTCAGAGCGCTATGCGCTCTGCTGCGACTACCGTATCGTTGGGGACGACGTGATTTTTAATGAGTTAGTGAATTTTCGGATAAG
>Ga0304730_1000664_pt1 | contig 28656 bp, 29 predicted proteins | sample M_130628_MF_Meta_FD_190474 | JGI IMG/M metagenome (GOLD analysis project Ga0304730, IMG submission 190474) | Freshwater microbial communities from Lake Montjoie, Canada to study carbon cycling - M_130628_MF_MetaG (v2) (version 2) | ecosystem: Environmental > Aquatic > Freshwater > Lake | place...
CATGGGATATAGTTCAAGCAAATCCGAATAAACCGTGGAATTATTCGGGGCTTTCATCAAATCCTAATATAACTTGGGATATCGTTCAATCAAATCCTGGTAAAGAATGGTGTTATTATAGGCTTCTATTTAATCCTAGTATAACACCTAAAATAATAATGGAAAATAGAAATATGTTTCCCAATATTTCTTATTTTCAAGATAACGAACTTAATTATTATTCATATTTTCAATCCGCAATTTACAAGCGCAAAATGACCGCACAAATGCACGCCGCGATATATTGCGAACTCATACAGCGAGCTTGTACGCCCGCGCGCTTGTATCAGTGGAACGAAGGCGCAGCTGAAGATTATCCCGCGGAATATTTGCAAGAATGTGCGAAGTATAGATGATCTTATTATAAAAATGAATTCTTTTTTTATAATAGTGACGTTAAGAAATGCCACGTAATACGTTTTGGGAACTAATTCAAGCGAATACAGATGTAAAATGGAATCTTTACTATATTTCATATAACCCTAATATAACCTGGGATATAGTTCAAGCAAATCCGGATAAACTATGGGGTTATGAATTGCTTTCTAGAAATTCAATTATAACATGGGATATAGTGCAAGCAAATCCAGATAAACCATGGTATTATTATTATCTTTCCAGTAATCCAAATATCACATGGGAAATAGTTCAAGCAAATCCGGATAAAGAATGGAGTTATGAATGGTTTTCCACTAATCCTAATATCACATGGGATATAGTTCAAGCAAATCCGGATAAAAAATGGAATTACGATTATCTTTCTACTAATCCCAATATCACATGGGAAATAATTCAAGCAAATCCGGATAAAGAATGGAATTATTATTCGCTTTCTGATAATCCTAATATTACATGGGATATAGTTCAAGCAAATCCAGATAAATCATGGAATTATAATTCGCTTTCTAAAAATCCTAATATTACATGGGAAATAGTTCAAGCAAATCCAGATAAACCGTGGAATTATTCGGTGCTTTCAGAAAATCCTAATATAACATGGGATATAGTTCAAGCAAACCCGGATAAACCGTGGAATTATTCGGGGCTTTCATCAAATCCTAATATTACATGTGATATCGTTCAATCAAATCCTGGTAAAGAATGGAATTATTATTGGCTTACTACTAATCCTAGTATAACACCTAAAATAATAATGGAAAATAAAAATATATTTCCTGATATTTCTTCTTTTCAATATAATCAATTAAATTATCATTCATATTTTCATTCTACACAATATAAGCGTAAAATGACTACGCAGATGCACTCCGCTATTTATTACGAACTCATACAGCGAGCTTGTACGCCTGCGCGCTTGTATCAATGGAATGAAGGCGCCGCTGAAGATTATCCCGCGGAATATTTGCAAGAGTGTGTAAAATATAGAATATGAATTATAAAAATGAATTCTTTTTTTATAATAGTTACGTTAAGAAATGCCACCTAATCCATTTTGGGAATTCATTCAAGCAAATCCCGATATATATAATTTTAATTGGATTTCACTAAATCCAAATATCACATGGAACATTGTTCAAGCTAATCCAGATAAAAATTGGTATTATAGTTGGCTTTCGCAAAACCCTAATATTACATGGGATATAGTTCAATCAATTCCCAATAAAAATTGGGAATATGGATGGATTTCGCGTAATCCTAATATAACTTGGGATATAATTCAAGCAAACCTAGATAAAGAATGGGATTATGGATGGGTTTCACGTAATCCAAACATTACATGGGAAATAGTTCAAGCTAACCCAAATAAAAAATGGAATTATTTTTATCTTTCTATTAATCCTAATATCACATGGGAAATAGTGCAAGCAAACTCCGATAAACCATGGGATTATACACGGCTTTCTAATAATACTAATATCACTTGGGATATTGTTCAAACAAATCCAAATAAATCATGGCATTACGGTTATCTTTCGCAGAATCCTAATATCACATGGGAAATAATTCAAGCAAACCCGGATAAAAAATGGAGTTATAACAGGCTTTCGGAAAATAATAATATCACATGGGAAATAGTTCAAGAAAATCCAGATAAAAAATGGAATTATTCTCGTCTTTCAGAAAATCCTACTATTACATGGGATATTGTTTGCGCAAATCCCGATAAAGAATGGGATTATCGCTGGCTTCTATTTAATCCTAATATAACGCCAAAAATAATAATGAAAAATAGAGATATGTTTCCCGATATTTCTTATTTTCAATATAACAAACTAAATTATCATTCTTACTTTCAATCAGCAATTTACAAGCGCAAAATGACTGCACAAATGCACGCCGCAATATATTATGAACTCATACAGCGAGCTTGTACGCCTGCGCGAGTGTTTCAGTGGAATGAAGGCGCCGCTGAAGATTTTCCCGCGGAATATTTGCAAGAATGTGCGAAGTACAATAAAAAATAAATGATTTTAATAAATGAATTCTTTTTTATAATAGTATCGATAAGAAATGCCGCATAATCCTTTTTCCCCTAATATAAAGTAATCAAGTTGAGAAATATACTTTTCTTATTCCTGTTTTAATAATTTCATTTGTACATTTTATACATGGCCGTGAATATTTTAGTGGATTACCCATATTGTCTGTCCCGATTCTAACAACATATAATTCGCAGCCAACTAAATTTTTATTCATTTTTTTTAATTTGATAATTGCATCAACTTCGGCATGAATTGTAAAATCATGATTAAGATAATTTGTGTAGTGATTATAACCTTCTGAAATGATTTCATTATCCTTTACAATAACACATCCATGTCTATTACTTCTAACATTAGATTTTGTGGCGAAGTTAGCTGCTTTTTTTAAAAACAATTTTTGTTTACTTTTACATAGTTGAATTTGTTTTTCATTAATCTGCATTGTGTTTTATGACCTATTAAAATCTTTTTTTTATATAATAACAATAGATATATCACGAAGAATTATCAGAACAATATTTGCAAGAGTGTGAGTTATAAATTACATATATTAGTTATATTCTACACAAAAAAATAATTAATCAAAAATTCATTCAAATCTGGCATATCCATTGCTGCTTCCACCTGCCGACCTGAATGTTCTCTCTCTATGCCTCCTCATTGCTGCCGTTATCCTCTCATCCGCGTATTCCACAGCATAGCAAAAATGCATTGCTAATAGAAGAAGTATCAAACAGAAGATCACAAGTAGTACATCGTTTGCAGAAGTTGCGTAAAATACAGTGTTTCCCTTGAGCATCATCTTGCAAAGCCGATTTACGATAAGTAAATAAAAAAATTCATTTTTTTATTAGAGATTATTCATCATTTGTATTTCACACACTCTTGTAAATATTCTGTGGGAAATTCATCTGCGGCGCCTTCGCTCCACTGATACAAACGTGCGGGCGTACAAGCTCGCTGTATGAGTTCGCAATAAATCGCGGAATGCATTTGTGCGGTCATCTTGCGTTTGTAAATTGCGGATTGAAAATATGAATGATAATTTAGTTTGTTATATTGGAAGAATTTGATATATGGTTTAAATAAAACCATATTTTCCGATATTATTTTAGGTGTTATATTTGGATTTTGTAAAAGTTGATTATAATTCCATGGTTTATCTGGATTTGCTTGAACTATTTCCCACGTTATATTAGGATTTCGTGAAATACAAGAATAATTCCATGGTTTATTCATATTCGCTTGAATGAATTCCAAATATAGATTGCGCGGTATTTCTTATCGTTACTATTATAAAAAAAGAATTCATTTTTATTAGTAGTATCTTATATATAGTATTTATACTTTTTCTCATATTTAGAATATAAAAATTTGAATTTTTTTTATAGATAATCGAGATTAAACACCTCGAAGAAAGATGGCCGATAACATTCGTCTTTCTTACGTCTTGAGCGAGCTTGCAAAGGTCGACCTGTTTTCAGAAAAAGATATACTGCAATTGTCATATGACATCATTTTGACAATCAAGCGTCATATAATTCTTGAATTCCTGGAAAATACAAAGATCCGAATGGACAGTATTGATCATGATTTGTTTTGGGCTGATTTTTGGGATGAAGAGGACAGAGAGGATGAGTGGAGGATTGAATTCGAGTCGTTGGACAGATTTTCTGATGTATTGATGTCGTTGACTGATTGCCATGGAAGTCAATTGTTGGAAGATGGTGCGTTTGAAAAATATGTGTCGTCAAAAAGTGTTGTTATTGATTATTCTGATTCTGAATTTGATGTTGAAATCGTCGATCCTGATTTCGATTGGGACGACTGATGATTATTTGTTCGTGAAAATGTGTATGTTTTTTTATGTCATAAATAACATAGAACATAATAATATAGAACATAATAATATAAAAATTTGAATTTTTTTTATAGATAATCGAGATTAAACACCTCGAAGAATGATGTCCGTTAACGAACGTTTTTCTTACGTCTTGAACGAGCTTGCTAAAGTCGACCGGTTTTCAAAGAAAGGTATGCCATACGAAATCATTTTGACCATAAAGGGTCATATGATACTTGAATTCCTGGAAACTATAAAGATGCAAATGCAAGTTGTTGATTATGGTTTGTTTTGGAATGAATTTTCGAATGAAATGAATCCTGGAATGCAAGAACTTGAAGTGTTGGTTAGACTTTCCGATATCTTAATGTCATTGACTGACAGCCATGGAAGTCGGTTGTTGGAAGATGGTGTTTTTGAAAAGTATGTGCCAATAAGTATCGGCTATGATTCTGAACCTGAAAATGATGGTGGTTTCATTTGGGACAACTGGTGAATATTTGTTCGTGAAAATGTGCATTTTTTTATGACATAAATAACATTGAATATAACGATAAATAAAATTGAATTTTTTATAGTATAATTGTACTGTCCACAAGAAGTATGCGAGACAATTGGTTCACGCCGCGATTTCCGAATATCGTCCTTCTGTTCGAGTGTTTCAATTCATACATTCAAAACTTGATTGATATGAAGTTGCCATTGGACATTGTTCATAAAATAGCAGTGATGAGTCGCGATTCGCTGGTTTCGCAACTTGCTGACGACATTCGCGTGGATGAAACTATAATATCCGAATGCCTATCATTTGACATAAAAATGGCAAAAAATCGATACGTAACTTTCGAATGCATACGGGCTTTGTTGAACTTGGAATTTACACCATCGATGTTGGTTGTTGTTCCAGAGAATCGTGATTTAAATGCGGAGGTTTGTGATTTGGACATTGAACACCTTGATTGTGACCTATTCAATATTTACGATTTGTGTAATCTATATACTGCATTATTTGACGATGGTATTAATAAAAAAACAGAGAGGGAATACCATTTCTATAGTGGCGGAATTCTTAATGTTGTTCGCAAATAATAAATAATTTTTTTATACCAGTTTATAAAAATAATAAAAAAATTGAATTTATTAAGGTCTAATCGACCTATCATATAGATGCAAGCAACAGTGTACATTTCGACCTTTCCGAATGTCAAGAGTCTTGTTGACGCGATGAATGTATTCGCGAAGCGTTTGTATGATGCGAAGCTTCCTTACGACATTGTTCTCCTCATTCTTGATCGGGCCAGAAAAAATATGATATCTCAACTCACTGTCGAAATCAGTGCAAAAGTAGTTTGTGTACAATGTGAAGATTTTGATATCGAGATTGCGAACGCAAGAAACCGTGCGGTAACATTTGATTGCATTCGCGCGCTGCTCGTGTTGGAAATTTCATCAAGAGGCAAGTTTCTTCTTCCATGTGATTTTGTTTCGAGTGATTTGAATCATCTTGTGATAAATAACGAGGATGGGGAAATCTATGTCGTGAATTCATCGTACATTTCTATGAAACTTTCAAATCCAAATCAGCACTCTGACAAAGAATACAAAGTAATACACAAAACAGTTTGGATCATTGGCAATTGATAAATAATAATTTTTTTTATACTACACTAATAAACACAGTATAAAAAAATCTATGTATAAAAAATATATGTACAAAAAATATATGTATAAAAAAACATTAATTTATTTGTGAAGCAACAACTCTAACAAATTATGGAATTCGTAATTTTAGTAAATTTTTTTCTGCTTTATGAATTCGCTCGCAAATGCAGTAGTTAGATATCGCGAGTGTGCAATATTTTAGTGGTCCATGTTGCGGAAAGAAATTAGAAAAGTATTCACGAAATGCACAGTATGATTCCTCACTGTATTCGTTTACAATTGTTTTAATCAATTCTGCAGGTAATTTTCTATGTAGTGAACCCCTTATTATATTCAATTGTTCGGTCAATATATGCACATACCTGTTTGGGTCGTAATTTAACATAGCCAGCAATTCCGCACCAGCAAATTCATTTATGAAATATATTTCCACCACTTCATCAGCGCCTTCTTGTGTATTATTTTCCGGTTCTGTTAATTCGCATAATGCGAATATTTGGTCTTGCGCTGCCTTTAAGTCGTCAGCCATTTCTTCTGTGATTTCTAAATCCTCGCTATTATCGTCATCGATGTAGTATTCTGGAAAAACTTGTCGTAACATTTGTATAACTTCGCTTACATAGTCACTTATTATTTTTCTTATTAGCTTTTTTGGAATTTTATCAACTAGCAGATGCTTAATTTTACTTGTTTGTATTGTTATGACATCAGCGATATACGAGAATTTATATGATACTGCTTCCAACATGTCCGACTCGTACAAATTTTGCGCGATATTATTCAAAAACGCCAAGTTATGTTTATTCTTGATATACACTGGATCAGTTTGCGCAGTTGTGTTCGTTCTTTGCATTCCTGCCAGTTGTACGTTTATAAGTGTTATAAATTCAATTTTTTATACGAAATGTATGTTATAAAAAAAATAAATATAAACGGTTATAAAATAAGAATATTATTTTAGTTATTTATAGCAGTTATTTTATTGATTATATATATATAAATGTCTCGATATTATATTCGAAATATACTGAATACAGATAATACAACATTTTTAAGAAATGGAGTTATTAATACACCCCAATATACCACTGAAAATAGAGACTTATTAAATGCAGAATATGGGCAAATGTTATATAATTCAACCACTAATACAATAAATTTTTATAGTAATACGGGGCTTTGGAGTGAGATTGGTAGTGGTGGTAGTATACCTACTAATAATCTCACAATAGGAAATTTAAATTTTAATAACAATACAATTACTTCATCAAACGGTGATATGATACTTTATCCGACGTATATTGTAGATGAAATTGGTTCGACTATAGTATGTAAAGCAAATAATTTAAATTTAGGTACAGGCGCAAGTGGAATAATTGACAGAAATGCTTTTATAAATAACCTTACTGGTGGATTATATTTATATTCAAAATATGAAATGGAATTTTTCGCCGGTTCAAGGGTGGAACTTATTTCCACTACAACACTTGATATAGAATCGAGAAATGGTAATATGGGTATTCTTTCAAATGCAAATATATTATTTACATCTACCGGTACTATAAACTTTAATATAGGTACAACAATGTCATTAACATCAAACGGAAAAATTACTATTAGTACTAATAATGGATCCTCTAATTTAGAAATAATAGGAACTCTTGATATGAAAACATATAATATAATAAATGTAGGAACAATAAATACACTTGCATTACCCACGAGTGCTTTTGTAGGTATTAATGATTCACAAACGCTTACGAATAAAACAATTAATGGCTCGCAATTAGTAAATAATTCTGTAAGTCTTGCTAAGATGTCAACATTAACTGCGAATTCTATTATAGGAAATAATACCGGGGTATCTGCAACGCCTATCGCTCTTAGTGTTACTAATGTAAAAATAATGCTTGGCCTTGACAATAATTTCACAATAGGAAATTTAAATTTTAATAACAATACTATTAGCTCAGCAACTGGTGATATAATACTTTATCCGAATTCTGCAGTTGTAAAAATAACAGGCGCTCTTAATATGCAAACGAATAATATAATAAATGTAGGAACAATAAATACACTTGCATTACCCACGAGTACATTTGTCGGAATTGATGATTCGCAAGTACTTACAAATAAAACAATTAATGGCTCGCAATTAGTAAATAATTCCGTAAGTCTTGATAAGATGTCTACATTAACTGCAAATACTATTATAGGAAATAATACCGGGGTATCTGCAACGCCTATCGCTCTTAGTGTTACTAATGTAAAAACAATGCTTGGCCTTGACAATAATTTCACAATAGGAAATTTAAATTTTAATAACAATACTATTAGCTCAGTAACTGGTGATATAATACTTTATCCGAATTCTGCAGTTGTAAAAATAACAGGCGCTCTTAATATGCAAACGAATAATATAATAAATGTAGGAACAATAAATACACTTGCATTACCCACGAGTACATTTGTCGGAATTGATGATTCGCAAGTACTTACAAATAAAACAATTAATGGCTCGCAATTAGTAAATAATTCTGTAAGTCTCGCTAAGATGTCTACATTAACTGCAAATACTATTATAGGAAATAATACCGGGGTATCTGCAACGCCTATCGCTCTTACAATAGATGAAGTAAAAAATATGATTGGTGTCGTGTCCAGTACAGTTACACTTACCGGCGATGTTACTGGTTCTGGTACTGGTTCATTTGCAACTACTATTGCAGCAGGTTCTGTTACACTTGCAAAAATGGCAAATTTTGCAGCTAATTCTATTATAGGAAATAATACCGGGGTATCTGCAACGCCTATTGCTCTAACTGCAAATGATGTAAGAACAATGTTAGGACTTACAACCGGAACTATAACTTTAACAGGCGATGTAACAGGCTCGGGAGTTAGTTCATTTGCTACTACTATAGCAGCGGGTTCTGTAACACTTGCAAAAATGGCAAATTTTGCAGCTAATTCTATTATGGGAAATAATACAGGAACTAATTCAGCACCAATTGCCCTTACAGCAACACAAACAAAAACATTATTGGCCCTTAATAATGTACAAAACACTGCTTTAAGTACATGGACAGGTTCCACTTCTATAACAACAATAGGCACATTATCGTCTTTAACTGTTGGTACTATGACATTTTCTTCATCTGGTATTACTAGTACCGGTATAATTCCAATTACACCAAATGGTGGATTAAGTACAGTAGAAATATGGGGTCCGCTAGATATGAAAACTAATTCTATACAAAATATTGGGTCTATCAATACATATGCTATGCCAACTAGCGCATTTGTTGGAATCAATGATTTTCAAACAATTACTAATAAAACAATAAATGCATCACAGTTGATAAATGGAACCGTCACACTTGCTAAGATGTCTACATTAGCTGCAAGTAGTATTATTGGAAATGATGGAGGTGCAGCTGCAACTCCATTGGCTTTATCAACCAGTGCTGTAAAAACAATGTTATCTATTAATAATGTTGATAATATAAAAATAACAACATGGACAGGACCTGCCGCTATAACATCTATGGTAAATTTTACAGTAAACTCTGGTGCTACAGATTCTATTATTTCTTTGAATGGTACAACAACTACTGGTACAAGATATTTATCTTTTAATCAAAATTTAGCACCAAGAGCAACTTTAGGAATAGTTGCTTCGAATTATTGGTTTGTATATGATTCAGCTTTTGCGACTGATATGTTCCGTTTGGCATTTGGTGCTGGCAATTGTGCTAGATTTCCTACATACACAACTAACGGAACTTTAACTACTACATCAAGTAATGGTACTCTTGCAGTAAGTTCAGATAGACGCTTAAAAAAAGATGAAGAAGTTTTAAATACTGCTGTTTCTTTACAAAAAATAATGAACTTGCAACCAAAAAAATATGTATGGAAAAATGATGAAGATAGAACAAATATTGGATTTATTGCACAAGATGTTGAAGCTGTTATACCAGAAGCGATTGATGGAAAAAAATACGAATATGAATTTATTCGCGATGGAGCTAGTCAAGGAGTAGATGGAACTATACGCGTAGACGAAGAAGGCAACCCTGTACTTGACTACGATAGACCTCGTTATCGCGGTCTTGATCAGTGCGCTATATTATCTACTTTAGTTTCAGCAGTACAAGAATTAACAAATAGAGTTATCGCATTAGAGGCACAACTATAAAAAATAATATCATCAACTGGATCCTGTTGCTGGAAATATTATTCGCATTTCCCAAAAACGTATTTCCGAGTAGAGATATCTGATATATCTATTGTAGTATTTTAATGATTTTTCATAAGAAAGAATCAATTCGAGCGTTTCTTCGTTATTGAGAGCATCGTAATAGTCGTTTCTGATTATTTGCCTTGTGTTTTCGATGTTTTGAATTCGCCGATACACATTGTTTATCTGGAAACGAATGAATGCTTCCATTCTGTCAATTAACGTATTTAATTATTCATTTTTTTATAGAATATTTAACCCGCGTTTATGAATTACTATAAAAAATAAATTAGTTGTTTTATAAATAAAATTAGTTGTTTTATAAAAATAAAATTAGTTGTTTTATAAAAATAAATTAGTTGCTTTATAAAAATAAAATTAGTTGTTTTATTTATACTTTGCACACTCTTGCAAATATTCTTCCGGAAAATCTTCCGCGGCACCTTCATTCCACTGATACAAGCGCGCAGGCGTACAAGCTCGCTGTATGAGTTCGCAATATATCGCGGAATGCATTTGCGCGGTCATTCTTTTTTTATATGGACGTGATTGAAAATATTCGTGGTGATTTAGTTGGTTATGTGCAAATTTTTCTAAACTTTTTGGAAAATAACTTCTATTGTTTCTAATTATGTATGGTGTAATATTAGGATTTATTAATAAAGCATTAAAATCCCAATCTTTATCAATATTTGCTATTACTATATCCCATGTAATATTTGGATTTATTGACACTGCAGAATAATTCCATTTGTAATCGGGATTAGCTTGAATAATTTCCCAAGTTACATTAATGTTTCGCGAAACATTAAATTTACACCAATGCTTATCAGGGTTTGCCTTTACTATATCCAATGTAATATTTGGGTTATATGATAATCTTGTATAGCACCATGGTCTATCTGGGTTTGATATTATATCATTCCAAGTTATACTAATGTTACTAGAAAGATTGAAATAATCCCAACATCTATTCGGGTTTTCATTTACTATATCTATTGTTATATTTGGATTTATTGATAAACCATATGTACTCCAATGAATTGTTGGATTATTTTTTACTATTTTCCAAGTAGTCGAAGGGTGACTAGATATAGTAAAATAATCCCATACATTAAATGTATTTTCTTGTGCTATTTTCCAAGTGATGTTTGTATTTCTGGATATTTCAATATATGTCCATTCTTGATCTAACGTATTTAGTATATCTTCCCATGATATACTAGGGTTTGATAATAAAATTGTTCTATTCCAGTTAATATCTTTGTTTTCAAGTATTAACTTTAATGAAACATTTGGATTTATTGTCAAACACATCGCCTGTGATAGTATTTCTGGATTTTCACAAACAAATTCCCAAAAGGTATTTTTAGTCATTTGTAATATATATAAATTAACAAATTCATTTTTATATTATACCTTATGGAAATGATTAATACAGCACAATTATTACTATAAAAAATGAAAACAATTTAATTTATATTAATACTCTATTATTCCATAAATGCCACGCAATCCATATTGGGAATTAATACAATCATACCCTAATAAAAGTTGGGATTATAGTATCATTTCACAAAATCCAAATATTACATGGGATATAGTTCAAGCAAACCCTGATAAACCATGGCGTTATAAATGGCTTTCACGTAATCCTAATATTACTTGGGAAATAGTTCAAGCAAACCCAGATAAAAAATGGGATTATACAAGATTATCATATAACCCAAATATTACATTGGATATAGTAAAGGCAAACCCAGATAAGAATTGGTCGTATGAATTCCTTTCGCAAAATTCTACCATAACATGGGAAACTGTAATAAATAATCCGGATATACCTTGGGACTATTCACTGCTTTCAAGTAATTTAAATATAACATGGGATATAGTTCAAGCAAATCCAGATAAAAAATGGGATTATACGCGGCTTTCATGTAATCCTAATATTACATGGAAAATAATTAAAGCAAATTTAGACAAACCATGGGACTTTAAACGATTTTCAAATAATATAAATGCATCTTGGGAAAATGTTTGTGAAAACCCAGAGTATGATTGGAGCTACGGTTTATTATCATTAAATCCAAATATTACATTTAAAATAATGAAAGAAAATCCACAGCATAATTGGAGTTACTATTTTATATCATTCAACATTAATATTACTTGGAATATAATAATAGAAAATCCCGATACAGATTGGGTGTTTATTGAGTTAATATCAAATGCAAATATTACGCCAAAGATAATAAATGAAAATATTGACACTTTTTATACAATATTAAAAAATTTTCAATATAACAAACTAAATTATAATGATTATTTTCAATCACGTATATATAAAAAAAGAATGACTGCACAAATGCATTCCGCGATATATTGCGAACTCATACAGCGAGCTTGTACGCCCGCGCGCTTGTATCAGTGGAATGAAGGTGCCGCGGAAGATTTTCCGGAAGAATATTTGCAAGAGTGTTCAAAATATAAATAAACAACTAATTTATTTTTTATAATAGATTATTTTATAATAGTACATTATTTTATAATAGTACATTATTTTTTATAATATAATAATTGTATAATAATTGTATAATAATACAAAATTAACTATTATTTATAACAGTCTCTAATACTGTTAGTCTGTTTTCAATAGAAGATAATTTAATGTTTATATTATTATGTAATTCTTGAAATGCACTCACTAGTACGGCCAATATAGCACACTGATTTAGACCTCGATAACGGGGCTTAGTATAATCTAATACCGGTTTTCCTTCTTCATCTACGCGTACAGTTCCCTCAACTCCTTGAGATACTCCATCTCGAATGAATTCGAATTCATATTTTTTGCCATCTATAGCTTCTGGTATTGCTGTTTCTACATCTTGAGCAATAAAACCTATATTTATTCTATTATCCTTATCATCATTCCAGGTGAATGTTTTTGGTTGTAAGTTCATTATTTGTTCTAAGGAATTAGAAGGAATTAAAATTTCTTCGTTGTGCTTTAATCGTCTATCTGAAGAACTACTAAGAGTGCCATTAGCAGAAACTTGCATAGTTCCTAGAGATGAATATGTTGGAAGACGTACACATTGGCCTCCTCCTGCCATTGAAATCATTAGTAAATCAGTACCACTACTGCCATTATTAACAAAGAAATAAGAGGTACCAGAAAGGCCAAAACCACACCTATAAGCCCCGGCTTGATAACAGGCTATATAACGGCCATTTGTTGTTGTAGGACCATTAATACCAACATAACTGTCACTACTGACAACCGTTGAACTTACAAGGAAAGTACTATTATTGGTGGCAACATTAGCATTTACACCAGTTCCATTTAAAAGTAGAACTGTTGAATTAGATGTTATAGAATTACAGTTAATATTATTAGTGCTGGTAGTAAAATTCGTATCTACCGTTACTGTACCACCAACAATTTTCAACATGCCATCTGTTGTATATGTAGGAAATCGAATATTTCCATTAAGAATAGATGCTTGAAAAAGGTCTCTAGCATTTACATTATCCCATATGAAAAAATAACTACTTGCCGCCAATCCAAACCCTAATTTATGAACAGCATTTTGATAACAAGCTACATATCTTGATTTTGTTACTGTTGTGCCATCTAATGAAATAGAAGTATCGGTATCAATTCTGTTATTAGCAATGTAAATATATGGAGCATTAGTATTAACTGTTCCCGTACCATTGCCATTTAAAGTTAAATTGCTATTTGTTGTTTTGGCAGTTATGCTATCGCTTGTTATAGCTCCACAATTTATAGTGCCAAACCCAGCCACTAAATTTCCAGAAGCAACATTACCTACCATAATAATGGCATTGTTTCCTGTCCAAGACGATAAAGATTGATTTTCTACAAGATTAACAGATAATAACGACCGTACTTGACTAACATTAAGAGCAATAGGCGTTGCAGATACCCCGGTATTATTTCCTATAATAGAATTAGCAGTTAATGTAGACATTTTAGAGAGACTTACGGAATTATCTACTAATTGCGAGCCATTAATTGTTTTATTTGTAAGTACTTGCGAATCATTAATTCCGACAAATGTACTCGTGGGTAATGCAAATGTATTTATTGTTCCTACATTTATTATATTATTAGTTTTCATATCAAGAGTTCCTATTATTTCTAAATATGATGCACCATTATTAAGAGTAATCGACATTTTATTATTATGATTGAACATAATATGTGTTCCGCCTGCTTGTATATTTACACTATTTTGACTTATACTATTATAATCGTCTTGAAAAGAAGAAAAATATTTAGTTTCACTAATTATTGCTGTAGAAGTAAAATAAATGGTACCAGGCGAACCTGTAGTTATAATTTCTATAAATGATGGAGACTGTATACTTAATGATGATACTGTTGGTGTTGTTTGTATAAGTACTTGATTATACAAACCTGGGTTTAAATTTATAGTATCTAATGAAAAATTAATAGTTTTAGATAATGGTATAATATTCACATCGCCAGTTGTTGAGCTAATAGTGTTATTATTAAAATTTAAATTTCCTATTGTGAGATTATTGTCAAGGCCAAGCATTGTTTTTACATTAGAAACACTAAGAGCGATAGGCGTTGCAGATACCCCGGTATTATTTCCTATAATAGTATTTGCAGATAGATTAGCCATTTCTGCGAGACTAATAGCTCCTGGCGCTACAGTATTAAGATAAATACTCCCTCCCCAAGTCGATAAAGATATATTTTCTACCAAATTAAGAAATAACATTGCTCTTACATTATTAACATCAAGAGCTAAAGGCGTTGCAGAAACCCCGGTATTATTTCCTATAATAGAATTAGCAGTTAATGTAGACATCTTAGCAAGACTTACAGAATTATTTACTAATTGCGAGCCATTAATTGTTTTATTTGTAAGTACTTGCGAATCATTAATTCCGACAAATGTACTCGTTGGTAATGCAAGTGTATTTATTGTTCCTACATTTATTATATTATTAGTTTGCATATTAAGAGCGCCTGTTATTTTTACAACTGCAGAATTTGGATAAAGTATTATATCGCCAGTTGTTGAGCTAATTGTATTGTTATTAAAATTTAAATTTCCTATTGTAATATTATTAGTAGGAACAATAGGATTCCAAGTACCTGTATTACTAAAAAAATTTACTGTATTTGTAGTTGAATTAAATAATATTTGACCATATTCTGCAATCAAATTATTCTGATCTACGGTATTATAACTAGGTGTATTAATAGCACCATTTTTTATAAATAAATTATTTGTGTTCCATATTGAACGAAAATATACACTAGACATTTTATCTATATAATAGCAATAATAAAATTGGGTATAATAAATTATACTTTTATTTATAATATACTTTGATTTATAATAAACTTTGATTTATAATAAACTTTGATTTATAATATAAACTTTGCGAATAATAAAAATGAAAAGATATTTTTAATTATAGAAAGAGAAATAACCAATCGAAAGCAATGGAAAACGAAGAAAACGAATGCTCTGTTTGCACAGAAAAATACACAGCAAAATTACGGGTAAAAATAACTTGTAATGCATGTGATTACTCAGCTTGTAAAGAATGCTATAAAAAAGTAATTTCATCTATTATAACAAGTCCATATTGCATAAACTGCGAAATTGTATTTACTCGGGAAGTTCTTGTTGAAAAGTTTTCAAAAGGGTTTGTTATAAAAGTAATAACCCCGACAGTAAAAAGATTTCTTCTTGCTGACAATATAAATAAGTGGGGAAAATATTTCATCCAATACAAAGAAAAGGTCGATAAATTTAAAAAAATATCAAAAATTTTATTTATGCAAATAAATGAAATAAATAGACTAATCGAGGATATTAAAGTAAAGGAATGTGATTTGGGCGATCCAGATGCTAATAGAATAGTGCAAAATGTAGTATTCGATTCAACACATCTCTATTACAGAGAACAGAAATTAGCTTATAGACGTTTTATTGAATCATACAATGATATACAAGATCGCGAAATTCGTGCAATTGCATCAGGTTCACCTATTACTGAACAAACAAACGATGTTAATATGATATTAGTAAAATGTACAGATAGCAATTGTGATGGATATCAGATACGAAATAAATGTAATAAATGCAATAAAGAAATATGTACAAAATGCCGCGAAGAAGTTAAGGAAGCACACGAATGCGACCCGAATACCGTGCTTACGGTATCTGCACTTAGTAGTGATAATACATTTAAAAAATGTCCAAAATGTAATATTTATATTAATCGCATAGAAGGATGCTCGCAAATGTGGTGTACTAATTGTAATGTTGCTTTTAGTTGGACAACCGGAAAGATTATAAATAGTAATGCACATTACGATAATCCGCACTACACAGCATTTATGCGTAGGCAAGCATCAACGGGTAATACAGCGCCATGCGAAGAGATTACTGCACATGCATTTGCAACATATCTCAAGAGAATGACAATTAATTCGATATCAATAATTGAAAGACGCGATAAGGATGATTTGTTATATATACACATAAAGGAAAAACAGGAATTTACAGAAATTTTTCCTAATGATATAAATGCATTAATTATTTGCCTATTTAGAGCATATCAAGCTAAGATGCATATAACGGGCGTACAGACTAGAAAATTTGCTGCAAGACCCAGGGATGTCGACATTATAAAAACAATATTTGCACATTTTGACAGTGAATTAGACGCAGATAAAACAATGACATTTTTACATAAAACACATAAAAAAAATTTATTCAATAACGAATTATATAATGTTGTAGAATATTATAAATTTGGAATGGATTCGATTGCAAGCGAAATTATACATATGAAAAATTTAAATGACAATGCAAATGATGTGTTATTGAAACTAAAGACTTTGTTAAAGTCAACAAATGATATGTTCAAAAAAATTTATGATGCATACGAAATGACAACAATACAAATCAATTACCAATACCTGTGGGTAAAATATTCCGGTAAAGAAGTATTTGATGTCAAATACCGGCAAAATGAAATATCGTATTGAGCAAAGTATAATATACACATAAAAAAATAAATTATTTTTATTGATGATATTTTTTTGCACAATATTCCACATAGTATTCCGGAAATATATTTTTTGCATCTTCATTCCATTCGAATAATCTACTGGTTCGGCAAGCTCGCGCAATCAATTCATTATATAAATGTTTTATTCTATTTTTTATTTCGTGTTTGCGATAATATTCCGATTGGAAATAAGCAAATTTGCATAATGTATTATGCGCGAACGCAGAAATATCGCCAGCGAAATAATCTTTATTTGCTTCTATTATTCGCGGTGTTATTAAAGGATTTTTCAATGCTGCTAATTTTAACATTTCGATGTGTTCAGGTCTTAATATACCAGAATCTATCAACGTTTTAATTCCATTGAATTTAAGATTGCTGCCTAATTCTTCAAAAACACTAAATCGCATTTTTATTTCTTTATGCAAATTACCATTACGTATTTCAACATTGTTAAATAATTCATTAGCATTCCATGTTTTAAAGTAAGTGCTGTTTATTGCTTCTAATGTTACTGTGGGGTTTTTTGACAATATCGGGTAATTCCACAATCTATGAGGATACGCGATAACTAAATCCCATGCGATATCATCCCGGTCAGATAGTATATTAAAATCCCATTCTTTATTCATTGTTTTTCTTACCAAATCCCACGATAACGTATCGTTTTCAGATAACACGTAAAAATTCCAGTCCTCATCTATGAGTTCTTCCACAATCTCCCAATCAAGATTTGTTCTATATGATATTACATCAAATTCCCATTCGATAATATCAATGGATTTTTTTATATCAGCCAAAGGTATCAATTCGTTTCCAGATAGTATTTCAAAATCCCAATCTAAATTAGGATTATTTAAAACAATATCTACCGTAATATTAGGATTTGCAGATACTATATTCATTGCCCACGGAATATCTTGGTTTTCCATAATTATTTCCCAAGTTATATTTTTATTTGCCGACATCACAAAATAGTTCCAAGGCAATTCTGGATATTTCTTCACAATATCGAATGTGGTATTTATATGACATGAAATAGGATTCCAACACCATTCAAAATCTGGATATTTAAAGATTGTTTCAATCGTCAAATCTTTACGTGTTGAAATACTTGGGATAAAGTATGGAAATAAATACGCGTGTGCAATGATATCCGTGATACTTATCGCAGGATTAATGTATAGCATTAGCGGACGCCAGTTTTTATCTTTTAGCTTTATTACCAAATCGATGGTAATTCCCGGCCATATTGACAATATGTGAAAATCCCATTCTTTATCAGGATTGTCGATTATCATCTGCGCGGTTATATTATCCATCAAATTTGACGAAACATATTCAAAGTCCCACGGATAGGATAAGTTATTCGCAACAATCTCCGATGTAATATTCGGATTTTGCGTAACTATTTCCCAGTCCCAATCCACCTCGGGGTGGCTCGCGATGAAATTCCAATATGGGTTGTGTGCAACCATTTCTATTATACAATATAGAATTCATTTTTTTATAGATATTAGTAGTATAGTCTCGATTATGTGTATTTATACTATTATAAAAAATGAATTGTATTTATTGATATTGAGATGTCGATAAATCTTGCTCTTCCGATCATTTCGCGAAATCTCGCGCAATTGGAACATAACTATTCATGTGCTAACACAGTAATGAATTATGTTATCCAAGAGCTCGAAACAATGAGCAGTGAATTATTGATATTCAATGGTATACCATTGAATATATTTTCCGACGAACTAATATTGACTGTCTATAATTTGAATGAAAGAATAATACGATTGACAAATCTAGTAAATGATTGTAAGATATTACTAGCAATAATAAGCCAGCAAATAAATGAGTATCATAGAAAGCTATTCAATAAGTGTTAATTTTTCTTGATTAATATTTTTTATTTTTTATTATACAGTCATTAATTATATTATTCAATAAATATAATATAGTAAGTTATAAAATATAATATATTATTCAATAAATATAATATAATAAGTTATATTCACAAATTATTAAGTTATCATAATAAAATAGTACTTATAATAATATAGTAAGTTATATAGTCTCTATTTATAAATGGTTCCTTTGTTATATATAGCTATTGGAACAGGTCTTATATTATTTACAAAGTCATGGTATGACGATAACAATAAAATACTAAAATCAAAAAGTATAAAAAGATATTATATAAAAAATAATCCTCGTTATAAAGATTTTAATGAATCTACAGAATATATTATAAGTCGTCAGACAATTTGGCCACGAATAGAATTTATAAGAGAAAATCAATTAAGTAAAGCTGATTTTACTATCGAAATAGTAGAGCGCGAATTCTTGGAAAAATATGCAGATAAAAAAAGCGATGTTCGTTTTTCATATACAGTATTTAAGCCAGGCAAAATACCTTGTATTTATATAGATGCTATTAATTGGTGTAAAGGAGTATCAAGAAGTAAGCTTAATTTAAATGGTAATGATGGGTATAGACGTTATGTTATTTTACATGAAGTCGGACATGCATTAGGTTATGATCATTCAAAATGTGATAAAAATAATTCTATTGATGGAAAATGTTCTATTATGTATCCAATAACAAAAGGAGCGCCAGATGGAACTACAGGCGTATATTTTGGAGAGCAATCAAGTCATTTACAAAAATATTAATAGTACAGATGACGTTTAGAATTATTTATACAAAAATAAAAAGTTGAATTTTTTTTATTATATGAAACTCGCAATGTCAAACGAGGAACTCGACGTGACAAAGTTTCTTATCAAGCGTTTTCGAAGGCAAAGTGTGCATCCCGCTCTAATAATGGACTTTGTTCTGGATTTTTGGGTGTTGAGGATGTCAATTATAATCGATATCTTTCATGGGGTTTGTGTTCGTTACGATGATGCTTTAAAAGCATACAAGACTTGCCAAAGATTTGTAAGTCTCGATTTGGCGGCAATAATAGCAGCAAGAAACGCTAATGTCGTGAATATGGAATATCTGGAAACAAATTTTTCTTGCTCTATAGAAGAATCAATGGCAATGTATAATTTTGTTACCAATTTGTATAATGTTGAATTCCAACCACTTGTTTTGGAAATTAAAAGGATTAGATGGTTCATAATATACAAATTGTTAAATAATCATAGTTGCAGAAAACAGGGATGGGAGAAACTCGAAAATGCAATGAAGGGGCGTAATAAAGAATTGATTTTTCGGGTAAAGAGGACAGACCGTTTCTAAAACAACCAATAATAAAAATGAATTTGTTTTTTATACTGTGTAAATAATGTCGTTCGAAAAGACCTCCGTTACTATAATACTGTCGCTCCGCAAAAATCAAATTCCAGATGAGTTAATATCCAAAATATTGGTTGAACACTGGCTTAATAGATTAAAAATATTTATGGTTAATCAATCAGAGGATAAGAAGCGATTAGACGAATGTAGATTAAAAATTGTAAATTTGGATATGAAATTACAAAAAACATTCGTAAATATACAGTATTTGGATATAATATCAAAAGAAACTCCGGGATTGGGTTCTATAGTTGATGCCAAACGAGCCGAACTTATAAATACCGCAGATACTCTTACATCGGAAAAATTAAAAATAACACACATGATAAGTAATTATAATGTTGAAATATTAAATTCGAATCAAGAACCTAGTAAAATCCGAGCGTATATTATAAAGTTGGCTGATGTCATTAATGAGCGGGATAAATACACAAAAAAAATCGCAATGCTTAAGATAATGCTAATTAACTAATTTTTTTATAAAATATTATTGACATTTATAACTTTATAAACTATTATTAACATGTATAACTTTAAAAATAAAATTGAATTTTTTTAATCCATATACGAGAAACCACACAATGTTCTCAGCGTCCAAATTCGTTGTCCCGAGAGATTTCATCCTTCCAAAGGGTGTTACGTTCCCACTGAACGTCGAAATACAAATAATGATCGAATACTGGTTCAACCACTATGAAAAAAAAGCGGAAAGCATTGATGCAAGAGTTGGGTATTTTGAGACACTGTGCAGGAGTCAGGTTCGAGCTTCAGACAAAATATGGAACGCAGAAAATGAATTGCGCATCATCGAACATAATAATGCATTGCCTACCGAGACAGTTGTGGGTGAGTCAGATCCCCGACGATTGTCATTATTGATGACGGTGGAGCAATACGATGGTGAACTAAATAATTTGCTTGTCTCAAAAATGAAAGTGTGCGAGGTGATTCGTTTATTAATTAAGGAAAGAAAAGAAATCGAGTTGAAAATTGCCAATCTTGTTCATGTTATCGGTGCGTTTGAAATGTGCAAAAACAAAATAACAAAAATAAAAGCACGCGGCCTTCGTGAAGATATCTATTAAAATTGAATTCTTTTTTTTACATATAACAACACAACGATGTTATTGGAGACCGACATACAACTACCTAAGGAAATCCAATTCAAAATTATAATGGAATATTGGTTGAACAGATATGAAGATATAATAAATAATATTAACAATCTAATGAACACATATTCCGAAATGGCTACTGAACATTGTAGAATGTATCGAAATATTATATACTATAAAAGAAAAATAAATATAATTGATGAAGGTGATAAAAAAGATAGTTTTTCGAATATTAAATTATTCGAATCGGTAAGAAAAAAAGAGCTTGTATCTACATATGAAAAGTATATAGAAAATAAACAAGAGTTGTTTTCTAGAATGAATGCCAAACGCGAACAAATAACAAATACTATAATAGAAAAAAAAAGTATTGAGATGGAAATAATAAAATTTGCGCACTTAACAAACGAAAAGGAATTATGTAAAAAAAGAATTGCATTAATAAAAAAAGGCGAAATTAATTTTGCATTTTGGTAAATTAAATCATTATTTTTTATACTTAGTTGTATGTATTGTGATAAATAAAAATTGAATTTTTTTTATAGCTATATGAGAAAACAACCAACGTTCTCTATGCCGCCGATGACCTTCGCTGACTTCGTCTTGCATCTTGCCATAATTGTGGGTTTTGTGATTTATATCACAACAAAAAAGAGAGCAATAAAAAAGAAAATAATCACAACAACTAAATCAGTGCCCGTTTTGCCAATACTTCTTCCTCACGAAATCCAGCAGAAAATAATGCTTGAATATTGGTTAAATGTATTTGAAGATTTGACAAAGCACCGCAAAGAACTTGTTAATGAATACAATGAAACGGTTGAAGGACATGGAGTTGCAGTTCGTATAAAACATCAAATCGAACTCGATATCGATACTATTGATGGGATGACATATACAATTTCTATTGCAAAAAAAGGTACATACGAGAAAGAAAGAAAGTCTATATTGTCTAAATTGCAAATAATCAGTGCTGAAATTCAAAGGCTGCAAGAGAGGAGTTCGTTACTGCTTGGTAATGTATATGAAAAGGACATTGATAGAAAAATTGCATTGAATTATATAAATAAACTTGCATATTTGACTAAAGAGACCGACATGTGTAATGAAAGAATTGCCACTATTGATTTGCAATCTATATGTACGTACGGAAATTAAATATTTGTTTTTTATAATACTAATAATGAGAGTAATGATTAATTAACAATACATATTTGATAAAAAAATTGAATTTTTTATTATACTATCGAGAAAGCCAACAATGTACTCTGCTACTATGACGAACGAGCGAGTGCTAAAGAAATTGTTCGATGAAGTGCTCCCTGAAGACATCATGAACAAAATTATGTTGGAACATTGGCTCAATGCGTACGAAAACCAAGCCGAAAAAATTGACATGCATGTGCAAAAAATACTACTGATGAGAATGGAAGTGCATCAGCTTGAAAATTTTATATGGGAAGATGGTCGTCGTCAAAGAAGTGCACAAGAATTTATGCACACGATTAATTCCAACACAAGCTATGCAAATGGGAGAGAGATTGCAGATAGGATTTACAGGATGGAGAAAGAAGTGAAAGCGCTTAAGGAAAAAATCATTGTTGCAAAAAGCCAAATGGAGGGGCTGATGTTAGAGTTGACATATATTTCGATTGAAAGCAGCGTGTTTGCGGATATGACAGGTGGTGCTGAAATTAGGAGTAAGAGGATTGCAATGGTCAAGGCGAGAGGACTTTCTGATAGATGCGAGTAAATTGAATATTTTTTTTAATGACTTCGATAAACTATATGTAATAAAAAACTGAATTTTTTTATATATTATATGAAAAACACAGCCATGTCCAATATTGTGATGACTGCTCTTTCGACCGATCGCGTTAAATGCCTTCCCTTTGTCATCCAAGACAAAATTGCAATTGAAATTTGGCTCAACCAATTTGAGGATGCCAGAAAACAACTCTGTAGGGTGAAGGAAGAGCATTCACAAGTGATGGCTCGTCGAGTTGCCCTGGCAAGAAGAATACAATTGGTTAGTGAACATGCGCACAATTTGGTTGAAGAAATGCAAACAGACCCGGATTTCAACGTTGATGAGAGGACAAGTCTTCTCACAAAATTAAACACAAGCCTCATGGTTATGAATGCACAATATGATGGAGACTTTCATGTTATGGGGCATTTTATGATGGAAAGAGGGAGACTGAACCAACAAGCCATTAACTTGAGACAAGAACTAATAGTAATAGCGACAAGGCTGGGGGAATTGGATTCGGTCAAAGAAAAAATCGAAAAAATTCTTCTTCGTGAATTCAGTGAAGGATTGTGAATTGTGTTATGAAATGTGTTGTGAATGAAATTATTTGTTTTTTTATAATATATAATTTATAATAGATATTAACTATGAATGTTATCGCTTATTTTTATAAAAGAATATTATCGCTTATTTTTATAAAAGAATATTAAATAAAACTGAATATTTTTTCCTCATATTGAAAATGACCGAACACCTTGTCGCCCTTGCTGCTCAAATGGCTCATCTCATTGGTATTCGTAATCATCTTGAAGAACAGTATGCTAATACGTACAGCAGCATACTGAGAATTCTTAAGTACAACAATGATAATGAAGCATATATCTATGAAACTGAGCCTATGAGTGTTGACGACGACGTCAATCATTTCAATCATATCGTAAATTTATTGAACAGAGTTTATTGGGAAATTGATGAGGTATACAAGAAGATTTGGGAAAAGGGGTTCGAGGAGGAGAAAACTGAGGAGGACGCCAAAAAGGAGGATTGATGAAGGATTGTATTGTGAGTGAAAATTTTTGTTTTTTTATAATAACCGATAAAATTGAATTTAGTATTATACTATCGAGAAGAAACCAACAATGGCTTCCCGTGCATCCATACCTACATTTTTCACTATTCCGGAAGAAATACGTATGAAAATCGTAATCGAATTTTGGTTGAACAAGTACGAAGACAATAAAAAACAAATTCGTTTACTTACCAGAAAACACGAAAGTTTAAGCATGTTTTTCTCATCGAATGGTGCTAGAATAATAAGAATTTCTGGAATTAAGATTGATATGGACTACCATCTTCATAATTCAATAATGGAAAATAAAAAAACATATTCAAACGTATATGATCAGATTCAATCACAATTAGATGAGATAAAAAGTCAATCAACAAATGCATCTATAGAGATGATGCATATTATGAATGAAATTGGATGGTTAAAAACTAAATCTATACAAATTAAAATAAGAATTGAGAATTTGGCACTTGATAGTGGCGATTATTTGTCAATAGTTAAAAGGATTATAGAGTTAAATATCAAACATTTCAATGAATGTTTACTATAACAATTATTACTTTTCATTTATTTTTTTATTAAAGTCCATATATTCATTTAGAGTACCGCGATTATTTTCAAGTATAAGAAAAATATTATTTTTATTAGCAAATTCTATAAATGCGCGTACACCTGAATTAGCATAACTAATATTATGCCAAATTTTATCATTTGGTGAAAATGGTATTTGATGAATATCATAACCTGCATTAATATCTACACTCGAACCATTAAGATGAATAAGACCAATATATTTTACAGACATTAATTTTCCAAATTCATCTAGCCATTTTTTTGTATTTACATAATTACTAATATCAATATTCATTGCCCATAAATGTGCTGTATCTATACATATACCAACTTTTGATGGTGGAAGTTTTATAGACTTCAATAAATTAACTAGCGATCGCGGTGTATTAAAATCGCAACTTGGGCATTTTCTGGATGGCATTTCTAATAATAATTTTATTTTTCCTTTTGTTTTTTCGGAAATACCCCGAATAATATTAGCTATTAAATTTACTGAGCACAATGGTAAATGAATAACAAATCCATTTATTTTATGACCAGATTTTAAAGCTTCACTAATTTGAAAATTTAAATAATTGACACCCCTTATATTTATTTTATTTTCTTTACTATTCCATATAGAAGTATCAATATTAGAATGTATAATAAGTTTCGGTACTTTATCAAGCAAGTCAAAATGCTTAAATGTAGAAATGAATATTTGTAATAAAGGGACTGAATTATATGTTTGCATAAATTCGTGACTTAAATGCGTATACTTTCCTGCTGGTATATGAAATTGCAATCCTATATTAGCTTTTTGCATTTATAAAAAATCTCTTATTATTGATTAATATAAAAACAGATATAAAAAAATAATTAACATTTGATTTGTTATCCAATTTGAATGGTATTTTATCCCATAGTCCAACGATGATTACATTCAGCGCATTGTGCTGTTATATTAGGTGGTTCATCAAATGATCGCATTTGTACTACTTCGATTTCTGCACGTTTAGCATGGCATTTTGGACATTTATATAATGAACTGAATTTTTTTGCTACTACTTGACTATTGCGAACTTTAATAATATCTAGAATATTGTTATATAATTCAGGTACTAAATCGGCAACTTCGATAAATCCGATATTGTTTTGCAATTTTGTACTCAGTAATATTTTTATTGCAAAATCGTTATTATTGCTTATATAATTTAATATGTTATAAGATATTGTTGCATAACAGTTAATAAAATCTTCTTCCATAATAAAAATTAATTTATCAGAACCGTTTTTATATTTCAACTTACTTGACTGATATATAGAGTTTTCTATGCGCAATACCATTTCGTTTTGTGCAGTAATCGGCATAGTGAAATATATATAAATAGGCATATATATCGCGTCCAATCTAGCCATAACTGAACCGCGATATTCGACATACTTTTCCGAATTCAAATATTCAAGAGGAACTGACATTTATATCTATTATATCAATTTGTATAGCTGTTATCTATTAAATTAATACTTACAAAATTCATTTTTAATAATAAATAGAAATTTCATAAATCATTAATAAATGGATTCTATTTATTAGTAATGATTACATTATTGTATACGATATTAGAATTACTATTTTATATATTTTGTATTATAATATTAGTATTAATATTGGTTTATGAATATTATCAAATGCTTATTAAAAAATTGAATTAATGAAATATAATTATAAAATATGTCAGAAATGTCCACCGAAAATATTGTTAGCGAACTCGTGCAAAAAATCACGCTTCTCGAAAAAACTATGGTTGGGCAACTTGATTTGATAAACAAGAATATTTCTGCACTGAATGCAAATTCACGAATTGAATCGTTGGAAAATAAACTCAATGAATGTGCAATTCGTGCAAATGAGCAAATTCTTGATTTGAAAATCCGAATTCATAATATTTCAGAATCAATGACAACATTGCAGACAAAAAAGATAACAAAATCGAAAGCAAAGCCTGCCGATGTTGTTTCTATATCCAACGATACGCCACCAGATGACGATAGCCAGGAACAATTCATAAAAATGTATATTCAAGAGACACGTAATAAAAAACCAGGGTTAGCGACTAGCATTGTCGAAAAATATACTAACATAGAAAAAAAAATGATACCGAATATTTTCGCTAATAATAAAGCAATGTTCGAAGCAGCTAGTGATGCTAATGCAAAATTAGAATTGTTGGCACAATTGATTTATACAAAATTTGCACCAGAAGACCGCGATGTATTTAAGGCGTCACAACAAGACACAGATACCGAACAATAATTTCGCGATAAATAATAATTATTTTTTTACTATAATCATAAAATAATAATTATTGAACTTTCAGCCAATTTGTTATATCATCTTGATTAAAATTATCAAAATACAAATATATTACGGATGTTAAATTTTTTGGAAGCTGTATTCTCGCATTTATAATATCTAATATTATATCCGCGCATACTTTATGTCTAATATTTATAGGAACTTGGATTAATGATTTATATTTATCAGGATTCCATCTAATAAAATAAACAGGAGTTCCACCAAACGAATTTGAAATATTAATCATACGTTGTTGTTCACAAACGCACTGTCTATCTTTATGTTGATTTTCGTCACATTCTAAAATAATAATTTTATCTGATAAATCATATATTCTATCTGGTCGTTCTTTTCCGCATTCGCCGGAATTAATTATTTTATCAGTGCTATGTCCTTCTAGTCCTCGTATATCTAAATATTCCATAAGAGCGTTTTGTTTAGCTAATCTTCCTGTTGTAAATTTTAGTGGATTACAAAATTCGCATAATTCTTTATCATCTAGTAAATAATCTAGTCCACAACTTTTACATGTTTTTTCTACTAAATTAATCTCGTTATCAAGTTTATGTTCTTCACAATGTGCAAGAGTTTTATTCTTACCATAGAAAGCTTGGTTCTTTTTACATATATTACATTTTTTTGTTGGATTTTTAATCATATTTTGCGTTTTATGTTGTGTGCAAAATATAGGACTATAACCTGGTTTATTATAATTTGCTATAGTTTTACAGCCAGGAAATTCGCATGTTTTATGTTTCACATCTACCATATCTGCTGTTTTATGTATAGAACAATACAATGCTATTTTTTCTCCAGAGATGTTATAATTTGGTATAGTTTTACAGCCAGTAAATTCGCATGTTTTACTTTTTACATTAATCATATCTGCTGTTTTATGTATAGAACAATACAATGCTATTTTTTCCCCAGAGATATTATAAGTTGGCTGAGTTTTACATCCAGGAAATTCGCATGTTTTACTTTTCACATTTACCATATCTGCTGTTTTATGTATAGAACAATATAATGCTATTTTTTCTCCAGAGATGTTATAAATTGGTATAGTTTTACAGCCAGGGAATTCACATGTTTTATGTTTCACATCTACCATATCTGATGTTTTATGTATAGAACAATACAATGCTATTTTTTCCCCAGAGATGTTATAATTTGGTCTA
>Ga0304730_1000665_pt1 | contig 28645 bp, 24 predicted proteins | sample M_130628_MF_Meta_FD_190474 | JGI IMG/M metagenome (GOLD analysis project Ga0304730, IMG submission 190474) | Freshwater microbial communities from Lake Montjoie, Canada to study carbon cycling - M_130628_MF_MetaG (v2) (version 2) | ecosystem: Environmental > Aquatic > Freshwater > Lake | place...
ATCATTGGCCCGTGAATTGGGCAGTCGTGGCATTACAGTCAACTGTGTCGCCCCCGGGTTTATTGACACCGACATGACCCGCAGCCTGGGTGACTCGGTCACGACCGGCCTGCTTGCGCAAATCCCTCTGGGTCGACTCGGGCGGGCAGCTGAGGTTGCCCATGCGGTTGGATTTTTGTGCGAGGCTGACTACGTTACCGGGGCGACCATTCACGTCAATGGCGGCATGCACATGGCTTGAGGCGCTTGCCCGCTGATACAATCTCACCACTTTCATTGGGGAATTTTATGGACAGTATTGAACAGCGCGTCAAAAAAATTGTGGCTGAACAATTGGGCGTCGCCGAAGCCGAAATTAAGGTTGAATCATCGTTTACCGATGATTTAGGGGCAGACTCACTCGATACGGTCGAACTCGTCATGGCACTCGAAGATGCCTTTGAAACCGAGATTCCCGACGACGAAGCCGAGAAAATCACCACGGTCCAGCAGGCAATTGACTACGTCAAAGCACACATCAAGGCCTGAAGTCGGGCTGGATGTCTCGTAACTGTCACGCATTGTGGGGGCCGAACTGAGTAAGCGACGGGTTGTCGTCACGGGTTTAGGGATCATTTCGCCGGTTGGAAATGACCCTGCAACGGCCTGGAAACAGATCACTGCTGGCCAGAGCGGAATCACCACGATTTCGCGATTTGATGCCTCGGGTCTCAATTCACAGATTGCCGGTGAGGTCAAAGGGTTTGATGTCGCCCAATGGATGAATCCCAAAGAGGCGCGGCGTTTCGATACCTTCATCCATTACGGCGTTGCGGCGGGTTTGCAGGCGCTTAGTGATAGCGGCCTGGAAGTCACAGATGCCAACCGCGAGCGGATTGGCTGCATGGTGGGCTCAGGGATTGGTGGTCTGCCGCTGATTGAAGAGACGCATGATGCATATCTGGCGGGCGGCGCCCGAAAGATCAGCCCGTTCTTTGTACCGGGTTCGATCATCAACCTGGTCAGCGGCCAGTTATCGATTCAGTGCGGATTGCAAGGGCCTAATCTTGCCGTCGTGACCGCGTGTACCACCGGCTTGCATTGCATTGGTGAGGCCTCGCGCCTGATCGAATATGGCGATGCCGATGTCATGCTTGCAGGCGGGTGTGAAAGTACGATATCTCCGCTCGGTTTAGGTGGATTTGCGGCCATGCGAGCGTTGTCGACCCGCAATGATGATCCTGCGGCGGCGTCGCGACCGTGGGACAAAGATCGGGATGGCTTTGTGTTGGGCGAAGGTGCTGGCGTGTTAATGCTCGAAGAGTATGAGCACGCCCGGGCGCGAGGTGCGAAGATCTATGCAGAGATTCTTGGATTTGGTATGAGCGCCGATGCGGGTCACATTACCGCACCCGATGTCGAGGGGCCGAGACGATCGATGCAGATTGCGATGCGCCACGCGAAAGTTGCCGCGGACCAGATTGATTACATCAATGCCCACGGAACCTCGACGCCATTGGGTGATCTCAATGAGACCAACGCGGTCAAGTTGGCACTTGGTGAGTCTGCCGCCCGGAAGTTGGTCATCAGTTCGACCAAGTCGATGACCGGCCACCTGTTAGGCGGCGCCGGGGGAATCGAGCTCGTATTCACAACGCTAGCACTGCATCATCAGGTTGTGCCACCAACCATTAATCTGGACGAAGCTGGTGAGGGCTGTGATCTCGACTACTGCGCCAATGTGGCCCGTGATCGACCGATCAATGTAGCCCTTAAAAATTCGTTCGGCTTTGGCGGGACGAATGGGTCCTTGGTACTCGCTCGCGTCTGATACGGTTGGCGGGTGAATCCTGCTGATGCCTGCGCAATCGAACTCTGTGTCCTGCCGGAGCGCTCCCAATTTGCCCACCGGTTGCTTTTCGTCGCTATCGGTGTTTCCGCAATCGCGAGCTTATTGCTCGGGCGGAGTTGGTGGGAGAGGTTCTCTGCACCATGGTCCTGGCTCGCGCTTCCGATGGTCGCGGTCATTTTGTGTGTTCTCTGGCGGATTTGGCATGATTTGAGGTGCAGCCCGGTACCGCGCATGATCCGATTTCTTGCGAATGGGCGGGTGCTCGTCACGCCAACGGCAGAATCGACTCCGATTGAATGTATTCCGGGTGCCCTGGTCATGGCTGGTCGCTTATTGGCGTTCACATTTTGCCCGTGTAAGTCCGCTGAAACCATCCCGGACATTCAATGGTTGTCAGGTGTGGATGCCATCGGCGACGAGAAGTGGCGGCAACTTTGCGTTTGGCTGGTTTGGCATCGGCGGGCAAGAAAATCCTTCTGATGAGTGTCAGGGATCCTTGTTTTATTTCAATCAGGCCCCATCTTCAGTAGGTTTCTACAGGATCCCTCTCATGACACGAATCCTCCCTCGATCACGGCATACGCTGCTTGCGCTGGCTTTGGTGTTTGGTTCCGCGATCACCGCGACGGCTCAGCCATCTGTTGCGGCGCCAGCGACCCCCTCAGCCGCCGGCACGCCTGCTCCAACCGCGTCACCAGCGGCCCCGGTCATCATGTTGCCGGATTTCACCGAGCTGGTTGAAAAGGCCGGGCCTGCTGTCGTCAACATTCGTACGGCGGAGCGCGCGCGCCAGTCGGGGCCTCAGGGTGGCGATCCTGACGAGAACGATCAGTTCTATGAATTCTTCAAGCGGTTCTTCCCGCCAGGACAGATGCCGCAACGCCCGGGGCAAACCCCAAGGGGGCGTGGGGATGGTCCCGTCCAGCGTGGCGTGGGGTCCGGCTTCATCTTGAGTGCGGACGGCTACATCATGACCAACGCGCACGTTGTCGATGGGGCCGAAGAAATCACCGTCACCATGACCGACAAGCGTGAATTCAAAGCCAAGTTGATTGGTGCCGATGCGCGTACAGACGTGGCGCTGGTCAAGATCGAAGGCCACCACCTGCCAGTTGTGAAGATCGGTGATTCCAGCCGCCTCAAGGTGGGTGAGTGGGTTGCCGCCATCGGATCGCCCTTTGGTCTTGAAAATACCGTCACTGCAGGCATTGTCTCGGCCAAGGGCCGGGATACGGGTGATTACCTGCCGTTCATTCAAACCGACGTTGCGATCAATCCCGGCAATTCCGGTGGCCCGCTCCTCAATTTGCGGGGTGAAGTCGTCGGCATCAACTCGCAGATTTATAGCCGCACGGGCGGCTTCATGGGGATTTCGTTCGCCATCCCAATTGATGAAGCCATCGGGGTGACCGATCAGTTGCGGACCACTGGGCGGGTCGTACGGGGTCGCATCGGGGTTGGCATTACGGAGGTGACCAAAGACGTGGCCGAACCACTTGGTTTGTCCAAGGCCAGTGGAGCCCTTGTGCGGTCAGTGGATCCGACGGGTCCAGCAGACAAGGCAGGGCTCGAAGTGGGCGACATTATTCTCCGCTTTGAAGGTAAAGCGATCGAGAAGTCGACGGATTTGCCGCGCCTGGTGGGTGCAACAAAGCCCGGAACGAAGGTGACACTTCAGGTCTGGCACAAGGGTCAGATGCGCGACGTCCAGGTTACCGTTGCTGAACTGGAAGCCGACCGATCGACCAAGACATCCGAGCGCAAACCCGGTGAGCGGGCCGCACCAGCAGTCACGGCCAATGCCCTCGGCCTCATCGTTTCTGATCTCAACGAAGAGCGCCGGACCCAGCTAAGAATCAAGGGCGGCGTACTGGTCGACGGTGCGGAAGGCGCAGCCGCACGAGCAGGGATCCAAACCGGGGATGTACTGCTCGCTCTTGACAATATCGACATCACCGGATCAAAGCAGTTTAACGAGTTGGCGGCCAAGCTCGACCGGTCGCGTGCGCACGTTTTATTGGTTCGCAGGGGTGATAGCGCCCAGTTTGTGCCAATCCGCCCGCAGGCGCGCTGATCGGGAGAGGGGCGAACGCAAGCCTTTCATGCAGGTCAATCAGCTAGAATGACTGATTGGCCTGCGGCCGCCCCCATCGGCCCCAACCGGTCGAATTCCATGCAACGGATTCGCAATTTTTCCATCATCGCCCACATCGACCATGGCAAGTCGACGCTCGCTGACCGACTGATCCAGCGCTGTGGCGGTCTGAGCGACCGGGAGATGCAGGAGCAGGTACTTGACTCCATGGATCTCGAGAAAGAGCGTGGGATCACGATCAAGGCGCAGACCGCTGCGCTGCGTTACAAGGCACGTGACGGACACGTCTACGCACTCAACCTGATCGACACGCCCGGTCACGTCGACTTTTCGTATGAGGTCAGCCGGTCGCTCTCGGCTTGCGAGGGTGCGCTATTGGTGGTCGATGCTTCCCAAGGCGTCGAGGCCCAGACCGTCGCCAACTGTTACACGGCTCTGGATCTGGGCGTCGAAGTCGTTCCGGTCTTGAATAAGATGGATCTGCCTCAGGCTGACCCCGACCGAGCCCGAGAGGAAATCGAGGATGTCATCGGGCTCGACGCGACGGATGCCATTGCTGCAAGCGCCAAGACTGGCATGGGAATCGACGAGATTCTTGAAGCCGTGATCGCCCGAATTCCGCCACCCAAAGGCAACCCCGACGCACCGTTGCAGGCGCTCGTGATCGACTCCTGGTTCGACAATTATGTTGGGGTGGTGATGTTGGTGCGGGTCCTCAACGGCGTCCTCCGCCCCAAGGACCGGATTCGAATGATGGCAACGGGTGCGTTGCACCTGACCGAGCAAGTCGGGTTCTTTACGCCCAAAAGTGTCGCCCGCGAGCAGTTGTCAGCTGGCGAAGTGGGCTTCGTGATTGCGGGTATCAAGGAACTCAAGTCCGCCAGGGTCGGAGATACAATTACGACCGAGAAACACGGCGCGACGGAGGCGTTGCCCGGTTTTAAGGAAATCAAGCCGTCGGTGTTTGCCGGACTCTATCCGGTGGAATCCAACCAGTTCGAAGCGCTGCGCGAGTCGCTTGAAAAGCTTCAACTCAATGATGCCGCACTCCAGTTCGAGCCAGAAGTGTCACAGGCCTTGGGATTTGGATTTCGCTGCGGGTTCCTTGGTCTCTTGCACATGGATATTGTGCAAGAACGGTTAGAACGCGAATTCAACATGGAACTGATTACGACCGCGCCCACCGTGGTCTATGAAGTGTTGATGCGCGACGGTTCGGTCATTCAGGTCGAAAATCCAGCCAAGTTGCCGGATCCTGCCAAAATTGAAGAGATTCGAGAGCCAATCGTAGAGGTGAAGGTCTTCACTCCCCAGGAGTACGTTGGTGCGGTGATTACCCTGTGTACGGGGAAGCGCGGTGTTCAAAAGAACCTTGCGTATCACGGCCGCCAAGTTCATCTCACGTACGACCTTCCAATGAATGAGATCGTGCTCGATTTTTTTGATCGACTCAAAAGCGTTTCGCGCGGCTACGCCTCGATGGATTACGAATTCCTCGAATATCGCTCCGCCGACGTCGTCAAGATGGATCTTTTGGTCAATGGCGACAAAGTCGATGCTCTAAGTGTGATTGTTCATCGCAGCAATTCGGCCTTTCGTGGGCGTGAAGTTGCTGCGCGCCTGCGTGAGTTGATCCCCCGGCAAATGTACGATGTCGCGGTCCAGGCCGCGATTGGGGCGAATATTATTGCGCGCGAAAACATCAAGGCCATGCGCAAGAATGTGCTGGCGAAGTGTTACGGCGGCGATATTTCGCGAAAGAAAAAACTCCTTGAAAAACAGAAGGCTGGCAAGCGGCGCATGAAGCAGGTCGGAAATGTGGAAATCCCGCAGGAGGCCTTTCTTGCCGTGCTCCAGGTTACGGACCGCTGATCGCTCGAACTTCCTAATCGTATGAATTTTGCTCTGATTCTTTTTTGCCTGTTGCTGTTCACTTTCAGTTTCTGGATTCTCGAGAAATTTCTTTGGGCACCGGCCCGGCTTCGTCTCGGAGTCACGACCCAACCCTGGTGGCTTGAATACACCGCCGGATTATTCCCGGTCATTGCCGTGGTGTTTTTCGTTCGCTCGTTTATCGTCGAACCATTCAAGATTCCGTCTGGCTCGATGATCCCGACCCTCCTCGTCGGCGATCTCATACTCGTTAACAAGTTCACGTACGGCCTCAGACTGCCCGTTATCCACACAAAAATGATTGATGTGGGTTCGCCAAAGAGGGGCGACGTCATGGTGTTTCGATTCCCCGCAGACCCTTCCGTTGACTACATTAAGCGGGTCGTGGGCCTGCCGGGTGACAAGGTCGCTTACGAACACAAGCGTCTCAAGATTAACGATGTCGAAGTGACAGTTTCTCAGGCTGGCGAGTTTTACGACTCAGAACGCTTAAGTTACGCCCGTCAGTCTGCCGAAAAACTGGGGGATATCGATCATCGGTTTCTGACGGATTTCGATAAGCCCTCGTTCATCTCGCCGATCGGAGATTTCCCGTTTCGCGATCAGTGTGAGTACACCTCTGCGGGGGTTCGCTGCACCGTTCCGGCGGGACACTTTTTTATGATGGGCGACAATCGCGACAACTCGCTTGACAGTCGGTTCTGGGGTTTTGTACCCGAAAAGAACATTGTCGGCCGCGCGTTCTTCGTATGGATGAATTTCAGCGATTGGGGCCGAATCGGGGCGTTTAAGTGACGCGTCTGCGATGATCGATCCGCAGATCCTCGCACGGCGATTGGGCCATGCGTTCACGGATCCGCAGTTGTTGCGTCAAGCCCTGACGCACCGAAGCCACGGCGGCGCTGACAACGAGCGGCTGGAATTCCTGGGAGACGGGATTCTGAATTGTGTCGTAGCCGTACTGCTCTATGAATCCTTTCCGAGGGTCGATGAGGGCGGGTTGTCCCGCTTACGCGCTCGTTTGGTGCGCCAAGAGTCGCTGGCCGCGATCGCTCAACAACTGGGAATATCAGACCATCTGTTGCTTGGAGAGGGCGAGTTGAAAAGCGGTGGTTTTCGGCGCCCATCGATCCTGGCAGACACCCTTGAGGCCTTGGTGGGGGCGGTTTTTCTCGATGCGGGTTTTCACGCGGCACGCCAGGTTGTTAGTTCTCTGATGCAGGAGGCGATCGCGGGCCTGGATCCGAAGGCGGAGGATCGTGACCCCAAGACTCGACTACAGGAGATGTTGCAGTCGCGGCGCATCGCTTTGCCCGTTTATCGAGTGTTGGCGACCCGGGGGGCCGCTCATGAGCAGCAATTCGAAGTCGCCTGCGAGGTTGCAGCCCTCCAGATTTCGGTGGTCGCGATGGGTTCGAGTCGGCGTGCGGCCGAACAGGGTGCCGCCGGACAAGCACTACAACAACTGAACAGGGCAACTTGACGTGAACGCGGAACCAACGGGCCCAGACTATCGGAGCGGCACGGTCGCCATCGTCGGGCGACCGAACGTGGGTAAGTCGACGCTCCTCAATCGATTGATTGGCTCGAAGGTCAGCATCACCTCCGCTAAGGCTCAAACGACCCGACACCGAATTGTTGGCGTCTTGACGCAAGAGCACGCGCAACTGGCATTTCTGGATACACCAGGATTTCAGACTCGCCATGTCGGTGCGCTCAATCAGGTCCTTAATCGAACGGTTCGTCAGGTTCTGAGCGATGCAGATGCGGTTATGTTGGTGATTGATGCACCAGCCGGCTGGACTCTGGCGGACGAGCGCGTATTGAAGCTCATTCCCGATGACCGCCGGGTCATCCTTGTTCTGAATAAGACCGATGCGGCGGGAGAGCGCTCGGCCTTGTTGCCACTGGTTGATCGCGTGCGGCAGCTACGCGAATTTGCAGCCGTTGTCCCCATCAGTGCGCAGCGGGGGACTCAGCTCGACGCGTTGATCGAGGAGTGTGTGCGCTTGCTTCCGCCGGGGCCGCCGTTGTACGAGCCGGACGCGATTACCGACCGGAGCGAACGTTTTCTTGCCTCTGAGGCCCTCCGCGAGAAGGTGTTTCGTCTGGTTGGCGATGAACTCCCGTACACCACGACGGTTGTGATTGATCAGTTCGACGAATTGCCGAACTTGCGTCGAATCCGGGCAACGATTCTTGTCGAACGGGACGCTCACCGGCCCATCCTGTTAGGTGCCGGCGGCGAGCGGATGAAAAGGATCGGCAGTGAAGCACGGGCCGATCTCGAACGCTTGTTTGGTTCCAAGGTTCACCTTGAGGTCTGGGTAAAGGTCAAGGGTGGTTGGGCGGATACCGAGCAATCATTGCGGGCCTATGGCTACGAGTAGTCTGTCGATTGGGGCAGCCGCGGCGGAGGCGATGGGCTCGAGTCGCCCGGTGCGAAATGAGCCGGCTTTCGTGTTGCACAGCACCCCTTGGCGCGAGACCAGTCTGGTGGTGGAGCTATTCAGTCGGAGTTATGGGCGGGTTCCGGTGATTGCACGTGGCGCAAAACGCCCCCGATCTGCCATGCGCGCCGTGTTGCTGGCGTTCCAGCCACTCACTGTTGGCTGGAGTGGGCGAGGTGAATTGCGAACACTGATGGCAGTCGATTGGGTCGGTGGATTGCCAATGCCGCAGGGCTCTGCGCTACTTTCGTCGTTCTATTTGAACGAACTCCTGGTGCGCCTGCTGCCCCGTGAAGATCCGCACCCTGAACTCTTTGATGCCTATCTGGAGGCGGTTGGCGCCCTGGGCCACGAGATGGCCATCGAGCCGACTCTGAGACGTTTTGAGCGATCATTGCTCGAGAAAATTGGGTATGGCGCAGATCTGGCTCGAGACGCCGATGGCAGGGCGATCGACCCGACCGTGATGTATGGATTTGATCCGGTCAGGGGTTGGGTTGTCCAGGCGGGTTTGGCTGACCCTGAAGACCGCCGTGCGGGTATGCAGGGGTTTGCTGGTGCGACCTTATGCGCACTCGCGAGTGGCGTTTTTGATGACCCTCAGTTGCTCGCCCAGATGAAGTCCCTGACCCGCATGATGCTCAATGTGCGGCTTGAGGGGCGTCCACTTGCGACCCGACAAATTCTGCTTGATTTGCAACGACTATGATTGATTCTTTTATGTTGAGTACGGATTGCCATGATTGAACTGGGTGTCAATATCGATCACGTCGCGACGGTGAGGCAGGCTCGAAGAACCTATGAGCCCGATCCCGTTTGGGCTGCGGTCGAGGCCCATCTCGGTGGCGCTGACGGCATTACCGTCCATCTGCGCGAGGATCGCCGCCATATTCAGGATGAGGATGTGCGCCGTTTGCGCGACCTCACGCACATTAAGCTCAATCTCGAGATGGCCGCTACTGACGAGATGGTTGGGATTGCGCGCTCCCTCAAGCCCGAGATGGCGATGCTCGTGCCGGAGGGCCGCCATGAGGTGACGACTGAGGGCGGTCTGGATATTGCAGGAGAGTTGGCAGCTGGTGGTGAACGGATTCGTCGAGCCATCGGCGAACTCGCCGAGGCTGGCATCATGACCAGTGTGTTTATCGACGCAGACCCCCGGCAAGTCGAGGCGGCTGCTCGGGTCGGAGCCCAGGTCTGTGAGGTTCATACCGGTCCCTACGCGCATACCTTTCACGCTCAGGGTCGAGATCCCGAGCGATTGCCGGTGGCGGCTGAGCTCGAGAAGGTCCGACTTGCCGGCCAAGCGATTCGGGATAGCGGCATGCGATTCAATGCGGGCCATGCGCTCAATTACTTCAATGTGCAGCCGGTTGCCTGCCTGGCCGGCGTTCGCGAGTTGCATATCGGCCATGCAATCGTCTCGCGAGCGGTTTTTGTTGGGCTCAGAGAAGCCGTTCGGGAGATGAAGCGCCTGATGCGTGAAGCGCAGGGTTTCGTCGGGTAATGATTCGGGGGATTGGCACCGATATCGTCCGTATTGCCCGGATCGATTCGCTTGTCCAGCGTTGGGGCGATCGCTTCGTGCGCCGCATTCTGGGGCCTGACGAGTTGCGGGAATATTTTCGGCGCCGTGAGCGCGGTGGTTCGCAGCATGGGCATCGACGTGCGGTTGACTATCTGGCCAAGCGATTTGCTGGCAAGGAGGCTTTTTCGAAGGCTTTGGGAACGGGACTTCGGGGTCCGATGACTCTGTTGTCATTGCAAATTCTCAACGACGCCGCGGGCAAACCGATTGCCGTTCCTCGCAAAGCGCTCTCCTCGTGGATGCGGCATCACCGATACCGCGCTCACGTTTCACTTTCCGATGAGTTCGATGCCGCGATTGCGTTTGTAGTGATTGAGGAGGATCCCGACATGACATCGCTCGTAACCCCGTTAGCCTCGGGCGCACCGTATGGTTCAGTGATGGCTGATATCGCCGGCCTGACCCTGAGTGAGCTCGAGCGATCGCTTCTGCGTGATCCTAAGGTGGGAGGGGTCATCCTGTTTGCTCGAAATTTTGCCAGTCGAGCTCAGTTGGCCGCTCTAACAGCCGAGTTGCACGCACTGCGCGAACCGCCATTACCCCCTCTGCTGATTGCGGTGGATCATGAAGGAGGGCGAGTGCAACGTTTCCGCGACGGGTACGTTCATCTTCCCCCTATGCGGCAGTTTGGGGCGATTTGGGATGAGGATCCGGCCCGGGCATTGGCCGCGGCGACCGATGCTGGCTTCGTTTTAGGGGGCGAATTGCGTCGCGATGGCGTTGATTTCAGCTTTACACCGGTCCTCGATCTGGATTGGGGTGAAAGCGGCGTCATCGGCGATCGGGCCTTTCATGCCGACCCAGCCGTGGTGACGGCGCTCGCGCGCGCGCTGTCCCATGGCCTCCTGTTGGCGGGGATGCGAAATTGCGGGAAGCATTTCCCCGGGCATGGCTGGACTCGCGCCGACTCGCATCACGAGCTCCCGGTCGACGACAGATCGCTGGACGCGATCCTGGCGCAGGATGGCGAGGCTTTCAAAGCGTTTGGTTCTCCTGCGTTGGCGTCCGTCATGACCGCGCATGTCGTGTACCCCAGCGTCGACGCTCGTCCGGCCACATTTTCGCCCCTATGGTTGCAAACGGTTCTCCGTGAACGATTTCAGTTTGATGGGGTCATTTTTAGCGATGACCTGAGCATGGCGGGTGCGGTGAGCATGGGTTCCATTGAGGAACGGGCGCTCTCAGCGATAACGGCCGGTTGCGACATGATCCTGGTTTGTAATACACCCGACCAGGCTCAGCGCGTCATCGCCTGCGATTCGATCCAGAACAATCCCGAGTCTTCGCGGCGGATTGCAAGCCTCGCGCCCGTGGGGCCACCCCCCAGCGACGCCTTACTCAATCAGGTCCGCGAACGTTTGCAACAGTTGCTTGTGGGGCAGGGTGACTGAATCCGGGGCAAAAGCGGTGGCTTCCGATGCGGTGGCTTCCGATGATGGGGCGACCGCCAGAGCAGCGACCCAGCTGGATCTGCGTGCCTACCTGTCGTCCTTGCCCCATCTACCCGGTGTGTACCGGATGCATGCGGCCGACGGGGCCCTGCTCTACGTCGGTAAGGCCCGCGACCTCAAAAAACGCGTGTCCAGTTATTTTCAAAAGACCCATGCGAGCCCCCGTATTGGGCTGATGGTGTCGCAGATTGCATGGCTCGAGACAACGATCACGCGAAGTGAAGCTGAAGCTTTATTGCTTGAGAACAATCTGATCAAGACGAATAAGCCGCGCTACAACATTCTTTTCCGTGACGACAAGTCCTACCCTTACGTCAAACTCAGTGGCCACCAATGGCCGCGACTAGCGTATTACCGCGGTGGGGTTGATCGCGACGGGCAGTACTTTGGCCCTTATCCCAACGCCTGGTCTGTCAAAGAGAGTATCCAGGTGCTGCAGAAGGTGTTTCGGTTGCGCAGCTGCGAGGACACGGTTTTCGTTAACCGCAGCCGTCCTTGCCTGTTGGCACAGATCGACCGCTGCAGCGCGCCGTGCGTTGGGGCGATTGAGCCCGAGGCTTATCGGGCCGATGTCGTTCAGGCCAGTCGGTTTCTGCGTGGCGAACACGGTGCTCTGATGGCCGAATTTGAATCCGCCATGTTGGAAGCTGCAGAGGATCTGCGATTTGAGGAAGCCGCAATCTATCGAAACCGGATGACGTCGCTCGGGCGGATTTTGCAGCAACAGTCGGTCGACACCGGCGGAGAGGTTGATGCGGACGTGATTGCGGTGGCGATCCAGGGCGGACGCGTCTGCGTGAATCTGGCCATGGTTCGTGGCGGACGCCATCTCGGCGATCGCCCCCATTTTCCTTCACAAGCCCAAGGGGTGGAACAAGCATGGGATCTGGCCGAAATCGTGACTGCCTTTGTATCGCAACATTATCTTGTGGCGCCGGCGCCTGCAGTCATCGTTTGCGCGACGCCGATTCCTGAAGAGGCACAGGTGGCTCTTGAGCAGCAATCTGAGCACCCGATCACCTGGGTGCGGCAACCGCACGAGAACCGCCGCCGCTGGCTGGAATCTTGTCAGCAGAACGCGGACATTGCTCTCGCCCGTCTCCTCGCTGAAGACGGATCCGCGCGCGCCAGAACCCGCCGACTGTTAGAGGCTTTGGGCCTCGACTCTGACCTTGAAGACGATGCCTTTGATCGTTTTCGGATCGAGTGTTTTGATATCAGCCACACCATGGGCGAAGCGACCCAGGCCTCGTGTGTGGTCTATGAAAATCACGCGATGGTCAGCAGCCAATACCGACGATTCAACATCACGGGGATCACGCCCGGTGATGATGTTGCGGCGATGCGCCAAGTGTTGACCCGTCGTTATGGGTCGCAAACCGATGCGCCCCGCAACGACCGGCATCGGCTGCCTGATCTCGTGCTCATTGACGGTGGCAAGCATCAGCTCAATGCTTCGCGCGCTGTATTTGAAGAGTTGGGACTTGATGTCGGACTCCTGGTCGGCGTTGCGAAGGGCGAAGACCGCAAAGTCGGCCTTGAAACTCTGGTATTTCCGGATGAGCGGCCTTCGCTGTCTTTGGGGCGCGATTCGGCTGCGTTGATGCTGATCGCCATGATCAGGGACGAGGCGCACCGATTTGCCATCACTGGAATGCGCGCCAAGCGGGCCAAAGCTCGTCAGGCCTCATCGCTGGACGAGATTGACGGCATCGGCCCAAGGCGACGTCAGCGCCTGCTGGCTCGTTTTGGCGGCGTGCGCGGGGTACAGTCTGCGAGTGTTGAAGAACTGGCTTCGGTGGAGGGCATTTCAACGACGCTCGCGCAGACTATTTATCGTCGCTTGCATTGAGATTGAGGCCCATGCCACTGAACCTGCCGAATGTTCTGACGCTATTGCGCATCCTCGCGATTCCGCTCTTGGTCCTTCTGTACTTGCTGCCGTCGCTGATGATTACCTCGGGCGATCGAGATCTGGCGGCGGCCTTGCTCTTTACGGTTGCAGCCATTACCGACTGGTTTGATGGGTGGCTTGCCCGGCGCTGGGGTCAAACCTCGGCATTCGGGGCGTTCCTGGACCCCGTTGCAGACAAGCTCATTGTTTGCGCTGCACTTCTCGTACTTCTCCAGTTGGGTCGGGTTGATGGCCTGATCGCACTCGTGATCATCGGCCGCGAAATCACCATCTCTGCGTTGCGTGAATGGATGGCCACCGTCGGGGCGAGTCGGAGTGTTGCCGTTCACTCAGTCGGCAAATTCAAGACCGTCGCACAGATGGTTGCAATACCGCTCCTGTTGTTTGATGGACAACTCTTTGGCTGGGATGTTCGACCCGCTGGAACGGTCTTGGTGCATGTCGCAGCGGCCCTTACGCTGTGGTCGATGGCGTATTACCTGCGCAAGGCCTGGCCGTTTTTGCGCGAAAGCGGCGCTTGACTTCCCAACCGGAAAAGATATGATTGCCGGCTTGTTGAAGGCGGGAGTAGCTCAGTTGGTAGAGCGCAACCTTGCCAAGGTTGAGGTCGCGAGTTCGAGACTCGTCTCCCGCTCCAAATGCTCCGGGAAGTCATACTTCTTGTAAGCAATCAGGAACGACGCGGTTTGCAATCCATATCGCTGCAGGTTTTGGATTTGGCGCGATAGCAAAGCGGTTATGCAGCGGATTGCAAATCCGTTTAGCCCAGTTCGACTCTGGGTCGCGCCTCCACCCCACCCGGGTGGTGGAATTGGTAGACACAGCGGCCTTAAAAGCCGCCGGCTTCACGGCCTTGCGGGTTCGACTCCCGTCCTGGGTACCACGTCAGTGCAATTGCTCCTCAAAAAATTCGAGTGAGGTGCGGGGCGCATTAGGTGTCCGGTTTTGTTCCTGCCCGCGCAACTCGACCCGACGGATCTTGCCCGAAATGGTCTTGGGTAGATCGCTGAATTCAATGCGTCGGACCAGTTTGTAGGGCGACACTCGCTCGCGCAGAAATCCAAAAACGGATCGGGCGGTCTCGGGGCCGGCGGTGTGGCCCGGGGCTAAGATCAAGTAGGCCTTCGGCACGAACCCGCGCACCGGATCGGGCGACGGGACGACGGCCGCCTCTGCAACTGCGGGGTGCTCGATGAGCACGCTCTCGAGTTCGAACGGACTAATCCGATACCCCGAGGACTTGAAGACATCATCGGCCCGCCCGACATACGTGATGTACCCATCCGCGTCGCGCGCACCGATGTCGCCCGTATGGTAAAAACCGTCGCGCATGGCTTCGGCGGTCTTGTCCGGATCGTCCGCATAGCCATTCATGAGCGCGAGGGGGCGTTGGGCTAGGTCGATGCAAATTTCACCCTCGTCGGCCGGTTGGCCATCGATGTCGAGCAGTGCAATCGTGAACCCCGGCAGCGGCAAGCCCATGGAGCCTGGTTTGAGCGGTACACCGGGTGGGTTGCCGATCTGGGCGGTGGTTTCCGTCTGGCCATAGCCGTCCCGGATCGTCAGGTTCCAGGCCGAGCGTACCTGTTCAATCACCTCTGGGTTGAGTGGTTCACCGGCTGAGAGGAGTTCGCGAAGCTTCACCGGCCATTGCCGGAGCGGTTGCAAGATCAGCATTCGCCAGACGGTGGGTGGCGCGCAGAGCGTGTTGACTTCGTGATGGACGAGCGCGTCTAGGATGGCAGGTCCGTTGAAGCGGCTGTAGTTGTAAATGAATACACAGGCTTGCGCGTTGAGCGGCGCAAAGAAGCAACTCCACGCGTGCTTGGCCCACCCGGGTGAACTGATCGTCCAGTGGACGTCACCCTTCTGCAGCCCCAACCAATATAGCGTGGACAAGTGACCAACCGGATAGCTGACCTGGGTGTGCTGGACCAGTTTGGCCCTTGCAGTCGTCCCAGAGGTGAAATATTCCAGCAGGGGGTCGCTGGCGAGCGTGGTTGGCAGGGTGGTCAATTCCTTGGGTTCACCTGCGCTGAGCGCGAAGTCGATCCATCCGGACAACGAGCGCTCGCCGGGAGCAACTGCAGTGTTGATGAGTGTCAGGTGTTCGAGCATCTCAGAAGGTAGCTCGGCAAATTTTTCGTGACCCGTGGCGTTGGTGATGACCCAGCGGGCGTTTCCCCGGAGAAGCCGGTCTTGAAGATCCTCGCCCGACAAGAGGGTTGTGGCCGGGATCACCACCGCGCCGATCTTGATGGCCGCCAGCATGGTTTCCCAAAGGGGCACTTCGTTGCCAAGCATCAACAAAATGCGATCACCCCGCTGGGCCCCGAGGCCGAGCAGGAAATTGCTGACTTGATTGGAGCGCTGTCGAAGTTCTTCGTAACTCAGTTTGGCCGTTGAACCCGTTTCCTCAACAATATGCAAGGCGGGCGCGGGGTTGTCGCGGGCGACGGTATCGAAGTAATCGCGCGCCCAGTTGAAGTGGGTCAGCTTGGGCCATTCAAAGTCACGCTGTGCGGCCTTCCAGTCGGTCCGGTGCGCCAGGAGCGCATCGCGCGCATTCAAAAATTGCTCAAGTTCGGTCATGGCGGGTCTCCCTTTTTGTCATTGTGTAATGCTGCTCCGCCGGCAAACCGGCACATCGAACCCAGCCGATCTTCGATCCGCAGAGCTTCGTTCCATTTGACCGTCCGCTCTCCCCGGGCAAATGACCCCACTTTGAGTTGACCGACCCCCCAACCGATGGCCAGATGGACGATGCTGTGGTCTTCAGTCTCGCCCGATCGGGCGGAGACAATGCCGGAATAGCCACAGGCTTGTGCCTGCCTCCACGCAGCCAGCGCTTCGGTCAGGGTTCCACGCTGGTTTGGTTTGATCAAGACGGTGTTACCCGCGCCACTTCGGGCCGCCTGGGCAATGAGCGCAGCGTCGGTGACCAGAAAATCATCCCCGACGATTTGCACGCGATCGCCGGCGGCCCGGGTAAATGCCGCAAATCCGTCCGGGTCATCTTCAGCCAGGGGGTCTTCGATCGAAACGATGGGGTATCGGTCCAGCCATCCCAGCAACATTTCGCTCAGGCCATCCGAATCCAGTTCCCGTTTTTCGAGCCCCAATCGATAGCGGCCCCGTTGACCGAGTTCTGATGCAGCGATATCCAGAGCGATGGCAATCTCGTGCCCCGGTGTAAATCCGGCCATTTCGATCGCATCGACAAGCGCATCGAGCGCATGCTCATTTTGAGCAAAATCCGGCCACCAACCGCCTTCATCGGCGACCCCTCCGAGCTTGCCGCGCGCTGCCATCCAACGTCCTGCCGCCGCGTAGACCTCAGCGGTCCACTCAAGTGCCTGGGCAAAACTCGTTGCCCGCGGGCAAGTGATCATGAAATCCTGAATGTCGACCCGTCGACCCGCATGCGCGCCGCCCCCAAAAATCTGGATCTGAGGCAAAGGAATTAGCCAGGGTCCTGGTTCATTGTCGCTGGCGATTCTTTGCCGCCCCAGCCACGCGTAGAGGGGCATCTTGTTGAACGATGCGGCCGCCTGCGCGCACGCGATCGATACAGCGAGTGTCGCGTTTGCACCGATATGCACCTTGTCGGGCGAGGGATCGCACGCAATCAAAGCCTCATCAATGGCGCTCTGCGCATCAACCGGCATCCCGATGATTCGTTGCGCGATAGGGCCCCGAATATTCGCCAGTGCTTGTTGAACATCTCTGCCCTGAAACGCGTCTCCGCCGTCGCGCAATTCGCGAGCTTCGCGGGATCCTGTAGATGCACCTGCAGGTGCGATTCCGAGACCGGAACTACCGTCTGCGAGGCCGATCTCGGCTTCGACGGTCGGACGGCCGCGACTATCCCAGACCCGACGGGCCTGAATGGAGGTGATTGTGCTCATGGTCCCAGCCCTGATTGATGGCCTCTAATCGAGTCGTTGGATGTCGAAGGTATTGTCGCGCCAGCGTTCGGATCTGATCGCGCTGGCCGCCCGATCGATCATCCGGATCAAGGTATTCGACCGGCGACTTGCCGTCGACGCGTGCCAACAGGAGCGCAGGTAAAAGACGTGCGCAGCGCGCCTCCAGGTCTTCCCAAGGCTCCCATAACCCCAATCGAAGGACTGCACTTCGATACGCATCGAGGAGTGTGCTGAAAGCCTGTTGATAGCGGTTTGTCCAATGCGGCCGCCAGGCCCGTTTGAGAAGCAGGTGATTCAGGCAGAAGGCGAGGTCAAAGACTGGGTCTCCCCACCACGCGCATTCCGCATCCAACAGGACCGGACCAGTCGGCCCAATCAAGATGTTTTTCGGGCTGACATCGCCATGGACCAGGGCAAGGCGGGTGTTCGCCGTCGTTTGAATCAAGTGTTCGAGGGCCAAGGCAACGTCAGTGTTCTGTATGGCGGCCGCACCCAGATAAGGATCGAGGCGAATGGCATGAAAAATCGAATCGGAATCAAATTGCGCAGCCAGATCGGGCTGTGCGGCCGAGCGCGCGTGAATGGTCCCGAGCATATTTCCTACGCCAGCGGCATCCTTGTCGCGGATCGTGCCATCGCGCAGCATCTCCTTCCACAGTGGGTATGCGGCGGATGGCAGATACTGCATTAACAACATACCGCGCTCGGAGTCGCTGGCCAGACATTCAGGGACAGCGCCGGGCACGACCGCAGCGGCAAACCGCATCCAGCGGGCTTCATATTGATTGCGCACGATCGGCGCTTCCCAGTGGGCTTTGACCTTGAGTACCGAAAGCGCGCGCTTGACGCAGACCGGGCCACTCGCCAGATCGACCCTCCAGATATCGGATGAAACTCCCCCCGCTAACGGCTCACCACTTAGAGAGGTGGTCGAACTTAGACCCAGCGCTCGAATCCAGTCTGCGAACTCGGCAGGCAGGTCTTTGATCAAAAACCAGACTCCAACAACTTGACCAGACCGTGGACGGTCGAATTAACCGGGGTTGGAACCCCGAGCCGGAGTCCCTCAAGCGCGATGTAGCCATTGAGATGGTCGATCTCAGTCAACTTCCGGCGTGCGAGGTCCTGAGCAGTTGATGATCGCTGGCGCGGCATCCCCTGGATGATCTTCTCGGTCGCCTCGGCGGCTTCCGTCGGCGTCAGGGGTGTCCCCGCCGCGCTCGCCACCTTGATGACTTCGTCCAGGATGGCTTGCATGGTCTGGCGCGTCGGTGGATGCGCTGCGAGGGTGCCGTAATCCATCTGCGACAACGCCGAGAGTGCATTGAAGACGCAGTTCACCAATAGTTTGGACCAAAGTGCGTGGGTGACCGCGTCGCTCACCTTGACGGGGACTCCAGCATCGCTAAAGCGATCTGCGATGTCCTGCAAGGCGCTATCCGTGAGCGGAGCAAATAACCCTGCCGTCGGATTGCCGATGATGAGATCGCCACGGCCAAAATGCTGGACCAGGCCCGGTTCGGGCGCGGCGGTCGCCACATAGACCACGGCGGCAATTACCGCGCGCCCAAGTACCTGCGAGGCGCGACTGGCGTTGTCAACGCCATTTTGAAGACTCATGATCCAGCAATCGGGGGCGAGGAAAGGACCTATCTGAGCCGAGACCGTTTCGGTGTCACTTGACTTCACGCAGAGCAAAACGCCGTCCATCTTGGCGAGTGCTGACAGATCAGTCGTGGCCGTGAGCTGGGGTGAACCTACAGTGGCATTCCAGGTTGCGCTCTGGATCCGAAGCCCTCTGGATTCGATCGCTTCGACCTGTGCGGGTCTGGCAATCAGGGTGACCGAGTGGCCACCTCTGGCCAGAATGCCACCGAAGTAACCGCCGACAGCTCCGGCACCTACGACTCCAATCCGTAATGGCTTCATGCTGGGTGTAATCCTGATTGGTTGAGCGAATTGTCGATTGAAAAGACTCGGCTTGACGCGGTCTCGCGCATGACGGCTTCCGGGGTTCGATAGCGTTCTGCCATGGCGCGTTCGGCGGGGGTACGAAGCTGGGCTTGCATGTAGGCACCTAATTGGCGTGCAAATGACACGACCGCTTGGCCAAACTGAACTCGATCTGCACTGTAGGCCGCGAGCGCATCCGTGATTGTGCTGGCCGTGTTCAGGTGCGTGACGAGAGCCACTGCATCACCGGCCGCTTTGGTGACACCCATGCCGCAATGCGGGCGCGCCACAAAGGCAGCATCGCCCAGGAGAACGGTGTGTCCAAAATGCAGCTTTTCTGAGGCCAGATCATAAATGGGTTGAAAGAAGGGTTGCTCGACCCGATCGATTAACTCCGCAAATTGCGGAGCCAGTAAGTCACGGGCGGCCTTCCGCATGGTGGTGATGACTTCCGGTCGGATTCGTTGGGGTGCAATCCCACCGGGGTGTATCTGTCCAGTTGCATCCGTCAGAAGATCCTTGAGGGCCAGATCTTCGTCAGCGGGTCGGTACCACACGAGGTTGAATCGGCGGTGTCCGGGATCGACCCGGTTGTCGGGCCCCGCCACGGGGTATCCCAGGATTTGCTCTGAGGGGGGCAAGCAAAATGCAAATTTTTCAAACAACAAGTCACGTGTGGCAGGCGTGATTAACTGCTCATCCACCAAGCCTCTCCAAGCGATATAGCCCGCATACTGGGGTAAGACCGCAGGGGCTAATTGCGCCCGTAATCCGGAACGGATGCCGTCTGCTGCAACGACCAGGTCGACCTTCTCGGTTTCTCCGTCGCTACGGTGGAGACAAACGCCGTTATCGCACTCCGTTGTTGAGAGCCCACCCAAAGCGTTGACGTAACACGCATCGGGTAGCGCTCGCCGGAGCCGTTCAAACAATTGGCCCCAGGCGGTTAGCACTTGTTCCATGGGCAATTGGCCGATCGTGGTGCCATCTGGAGCCAATGTGATGCGAGACTTCACCCGGACCCCGAGGGTGTCATCGAGTTGGATTCCGCATTGGCGGAGCGCCTCAAAAAGTTCCGGATGCGTCACGATGCCAGCACCGCGTCCCGTCAGACCCTGCGCGGAGCGCTCATACACTTTAACGTCCCAACCGGTACGCCAGAGCAAATTGGCGACGAGGAGACCGCCGAGCGATCCACCAATGACGCGGGCCGTTCGAACGCGATCAATCATCTGAATTCACTTTGAACGGAGGAGGGGACCCAGTACGGCCCAGACGTTATCCAGGATGAGCGATTGGGCCTGGGCATTGGGGTGGATCCGGTCGTCTTGAAAAAGTTCGGCTTTCATCGGGCCTTCATCGGCAATACCTGCAAGCAGGAACGGGACGATCGGGACTTTCTGTGACTTGGCGACGCGCCCAAACAGGTCCCGGAAGCGCTCACTGTACGAGAGTCCAAAATTGGGTGGAATCATCATGCCGGCGAGAATTGGCTCGGCACCTGATTCCCTGATGGCCATGACCATTGCTTTCAGATTGTGTTCCGTCGATTCCAGCGCGAGGCCACGCAGCGCGTCATTGGCACCGAGTTCAATGAGCACCCAGCGCGGTCGCACACGGGCCAAAACACCACCAAGTCGGCTCCGCCCGCCCGCAGTGGTCTCACCGCTGATACTGGCGTTAACGACCTGAATCTCTCGACTATTCTGCTGCAAGCGGCGCTCAAGCAGTGCGACCCACCCACTGCCGCGCACGAGACCATATTCTGCAGACAGGCTGTCGCCGAAGATGAGCAAGGTGGGGGGCGTGGCAGCTGCATTGGCGGGCTGACTCATCAGGCCCGAAATGGCCGTCAGCAGGAGGGCTTGAGCTAGAAATAATCGACGCATGCTACGAATGTTGGACCCTAAAAACCTTGCCTCAAAACTCGCCGGTACACTGCCGAGCATGAAACCCGCATCAACCCCCGCGATCATCGCAGATCGTTTGACCAAAACCGTTCGTGACGCCGACGGAATACTCACCATTCTGGACAGCGCAAGCTTTAGCGCCGAGGCAGGGGAATCGATTGCGGTCATCGGCCCGTCAGGATCTGGTAAGTCCACGCTGCTGGGTTTGCTAGCGGGGCTCGATCAGGCGAGTTCGGGAAAGATCCGGCTCCTGGGGGACGATCTGACGGCAATGGATGAGGAGGCGCGAGCAAAATGGCGTTCCAAAAGGGTCGGCTTCGTTTTTCAGTCCTTTCAGCTTCTGCCCAATCTGACCGCGCTCGAGAATGTGTTGCTACCGCTTGAGTTGGTCGGTACCCCAAATCCGATGCCGAGGGCGCACGCGCTTCTTGAGCGTGTCGGGCTGGCACAACGCGCGAATCACTACCCTCGAACGCTGTCGGGTGGAGAGCAGCAGCGGGTTGCGCTCGCGCGAGCTTTTGTGTTGCAGCCACCGCTTTTGTTTGCCGATGAGCCGACCGGCTCATTGGATGCAGCGACGGGGGAGCGGGTTATCGAACTGCTCTTCGAGCTGAACCGTGAGCATGCCTCGACACTCGTCCTCGTCACGCACGATGAACGTGTTGCAAGGCGCTGTGCTCGTCGCATCCGCATCGAGGCGGGGTGCATCGTCGAAGATCAGTCCACTCTTTCCGAGACTACTCCAGGTATTTGACGAATGCGGCGTGCCCGCCACTCGAGTGCGCCGGTTGTCATGCCCCCTAAAACAATCAAGCTCATTCCGGCGGCGGTGATCCCATCAGGTAGCTGGTTGAACACCAACCACCCGAGCGCTGTGGCCGCGAAGATCTGGAGATAGACAAACGGCGATAGCAGTGACGCTGGCGCGGCCTGATAGGCCCTAATTTGTAGCCAGTGCCCCAGTGCGCCGGACACGCCGGTGGATAGCAGCAGGAGCCACTGAATGGGTTCAAGCTCAGGCCATGGACCGGCCCAAGGTAGGCACAGCGTGAACGCCAACGTACCAAAAACGCCGCTGTAAATATTCGTTGTGATTGGGTCGTCGGCGGCCACGCGTCGGGTTGCAATCTGAAACGCGGCCAAAATCACGGCTGAGAGCAGTCCGAGCGCAACCCCGTCCAATGGCAACGTACCACCCGGGCGGATAATGACCAGCATGCCGGTAAAGCCCATCACGACACCGAGGACATGGTTCCAGCGGAGGGGTTCGCCGAGCACCCAAGGTGATGCAAGTAGAACCATGACTGGGGCCAGAAAATTGAGCGCAGTGGCCTCAGCCAGTGGAAGGCGTTTAAGGACCGAAAAAAAAGTCAGCGTCGTCAGGGCGACCAGGACGCCACGCACAGCTTGTCTTGAAAGCGATTGGGTCGATAGGATGCGTCGCCCGCGCAGGGGCAGCGCAACGACACTAAACAGCAGCAAATGGCTGAGATAGCGGAACCAACCGACCATCAGGACGGACACGCCAATCCCCACCATCTTCTTACCGGTGACATCCAGGACCGACAGAACCGACAACGCGCAAAAGAGCTGTGCGATACCAGCCGCCATTTGCCGTCCGCTACCTGATGTCAACCTGCTTGCCTCAAGAGATGCGCACCGGGATTGAGGCAATCATGCAAGACTGCACGAAGCCGGGGCAGGAGTTCTGTAGTCGTCATTCCAGACGGCTGATGTCCGGCTTCTACCCAAGATTCGGCGCCACGGCCATGACACCAGACGCCTAGCAGCGCGGCTTCAATCGGCGGGCGCTTGGCGCGGATGGCTTGAGCGAGCAAGCCCGCGATCGATCCAGTCAGCACATCGCCGGTGCCACCCGTCGCAAGTGCGGAGTTACCGACGGGTGCGATCCACCAGGAACCATCGCTTGCAGCGATTACGGTCCCCGCGCCTTTTAGAACAACGATGCAGTTGCGATCGCGGGCGATCCTGCAGGCGGCCCCGATTCGATCCTGCTGAATGTCCGCGGCTGTGGCGCTGTTTAGCAGCCGTGCAGCTTCAAGGGGGTGAGGGGTCAGGATCGCTGGACAATTCGGGTGCATTTGTCCGCGTCGGCTCAATGCATTGGACAGTTCGCAATCGCTCGCAATAAGGGTCAGCGCATCTGCATCGATCACGAGTGGCTCGCCAGACCGAGTCGACCGTTCAAGCGCCACTTTCAGCGCATCGCGCGCCGTGGCGTCGGTTCCTAAACCTGGTCCGATGGCAAGGGCGGTGGCCCCCGTTTGGTTAAGTGCCTCGGATGCCTCTCGCAACATCAATTCGGGATAGTTGGGGTCAACCGCGATTGGAGCCCCCGCCGGAAAGCCGAGCACAACGCGGCCGGCACCGCACAATAAAGCGGCCCGACCTGCCAAGAGTGCGGCGCCAGCCATTCCGGGCGACCCGCCAATAATCATGGCAGTCCCAAAGTCACCTTTGTGAGTATCGGACCGCTTGCGCATTGGCTGCGCAAGGTGCCGGACGAGTGCTGGATCACACAGAAAGCCATCTCGGATTGATGAGGTGTCAGCGGCTTGGAAAGGGAGGCCAACCTTCAGATCCTCGACTACGACAGTTCCTGCCAACTCGCGGCCTCGCCCAGTATGCAGTCCGGGTTTGTCCGCCAGAAACGTCACGGTCAGGTCGGCACGCACAGCGACCGATCCAACGATTGCGCCGGTATCCGCATTGAGGCCAGTCGGGACATCCAGTGCAATCCGAATGGCGGGTTCAGGCGCCCCGTTGATCCATTCGACCGCTCGGATCCACTCGCCGGCAAGGGGCCGAGAAAGCCCGATGCCGAAGAGGGCGTCGACAATTGCGATTGGATCTGCGGCCCCTGGGAGAGCTTGAGCGTCATTCCCCAGAATTGTGTCGACGGTGTAGCCGCTTTGCCTCAATTCATCCGCGACGATCCGACCGTCCCCGCCGTTATCACCCGGTCCCACCAAGACGACAATTTGCCCAGTGGAATGTCCGGCGGATGTGAGGCAATCTACGATCCGTCGCCCAGCCGCGGCACCCGCACGTCGCATCAACTCACCTTCGGGCAACGAGGATCGGGCATGAGCCTCGATCGTCCGAACCGTGGCCATCGACGCGAGACGATGGTTCTCCATTCGGGCCCCCTCAGGCATTCAAATTTGGACGGATGCGCTTCACCGTATCATCTTAAGTGTTGTCGCGTACTGAGCCCCGACCGAGAACATCTCCTCTTAGGACTTCACTTGCCCCTGAACACTGAATCTTTCGCCGCTGATTTGGCCGCTGATTTGGCCGCTGAGTCCATCCGGGACACATCAACAGTTGGGGTAAGCGAAAACCGGTGGCAGGTTTTTGTTGATCGGGGCGGCACTTTCACAGACCTCGTCGCCCGCAATCCTCAGGGCCGCTTGGTGACCGCAAAGCTGCTTTCGCAGGCGCCGGAGCAGTATGACGATGCGGCGGTCGAGGGGATTCGGCGCTTACTGGATTTGCCCCCTGGCTCGGCGATCCCCGCGGATCAGGTCGAAGTCGTCAAGGTTGGGACCACAGTCGCAACCAATGCATTGCTTGAGCGCAAGGGTGAACCTACGCTGCTCGTCATTACGCGTGGCTTTGGTGACGCACTCCGTATTGCGTATCAAAACCGGCCGAAGCTGTTCGAGCGCGAAATTGTGTTGCCCGAGCTGCTCTATCGCGACGTGCTTGAGGTTGACGAGCGTATCAATGTTGCTGGAGAAATCTTGCGGGCGCTCGATGTCACGAGTGCCCGCCGGGGAATGCAAGCCGCTTACGATCAGGGTCTGCGCGCGGTGGCAATTGTCCTGATGCATGCAGATCGCTATGGCGAAAAGCACGAATCCCCGCTCGCCGAAATCGCCCGATCGATTGGCTACACCCAGATTTCGGTGTCCCATCAGGTGAGCCCACTTGTGCGACTTGTTGGGCGGGGCGACACCACGGTGGTCGATGCCTATCTGACGCCGGTGTTGCGTCGCTACGTCGATCAACTGTCTCGTGCGATGCCAGGGGTCCGCCTATCGTTCATGCAATCGAACGGAGGCTTAACCGCCGCGGGTCGATTTCAGGGCAAAGACGCGGTTCTATCCGGCCCGGCGGGCGGCATCGTGGGAATGGCTCGGGTCAGCGAACGAGCTGGGTTTCAGCGGGCGATTGGCTTCGATATGGGGGGTACGTCGACAGACGTCTCGCATTATTCCGGTGAGTTTGAGCGTGAATTTGAAACCCAAGTGGCCGGAGTACGGCTACGCGCCCCCATGTTGCGCATTCACACGGTCGCCGCAGGTGGCGGGTCGATTTTGCATTTCGATGGCTCGCGTTTTCGCGTCGGCCCTGATTCGGCGGGTGCCGATCCTGGCCCAGCCTGCTATCGCCGTTCGGGCCCACTTACGCTGACCGACGCCAACGTTCTCCTGGGGCGAGTGTTGCCCGAGCACTTTCCGGCTGTTTTTGGGCCTGAGGCAAACCAGCCTCTCGATCGCGACACAGTCGTTGCCCGCTTCGAAGAATTTGCAAAGGGCGTCAGTGATGCGACCGGCAGGCCCCATTCGGCCGAAGAGGTGGCCCAGGGGTTCATTGACATCGCTGTGGCGGACATGGCGAATGCAATCAAGAAGATATCCGTCCAACGGGGCCACGACGTCACAGGATATTGCCTGACGGTCTTTGGTGGTGCCGGGGGGCAATTTGCATGTGCCGTTGCCGATGCGCTTGGAATGACCACCGTACTGGCTCATCCGCTGGCCGGCGTGCTTTCCGCATACGGCATGGGCCTGGCCAGCCAAACCGCTATGCGCGAAGAATCAATCGAGCGAGTGCTCGATGGCGACGGATTGGTGGTGGCGCTCGCTACTGCGCAACGACTTTCAGCTGTTGCTCGCAGTGATCTTGAGGCGCAGGGCGAGGACCCGGCGCAGATCACTTTGATGCATCGTGTGCAGGTGAGGCGCGAGGGGAGTGATTCCACACTGACGCTTGACCTCGAGTCTTCTGTTAACCTGATTTCCCAAGCCTTTGAAATAGCTTATCAAAAGCGCTTTGGCTTCACGCCATTTAAGCGCGCCTTGGTCATTGAAGCGGTTTCCGTCGAAGCCATTGCTGCGCCCCAAGTGCAAGACTCCGTGATTGAGGAGGAACCAACGTCTGCGCCAGGCACCGGGGCAGAAACTGAGCCAGGCACCGAAGCAGTCGACACGGAGTGCGCGTTTTACGTTCAGGACCCCCATCAAACTCGAGGGGGCAAATGGCGAACTGCGCGGCTGCGTCGTCGGTCACAGCTCTACAGCGGTGAGCAAGTGGATGGTCCCGCGGTCGTCGTAGAGGCAAATGCGACCACGGTCGTCGATCCAGGCTGGCGCGCCACGATGTCACCCCAGCGTGATCTCATCCTGAATCGGATTGAGCCCCGAGTTTCGAAGCGGGTCATTGGCACTGAAGCTGACCCCGTCATGCTGGAAGTCTTCAATAACCTGTTTATGTCGATCGCTGAGCAAATGGGTTATCGACTGCAAAACACGGCGCAGTCCGTCAACATCAAAGAGCGCCTCGATTTCTCGTGCGCACTTTTTGATGGTGCCGGGCACCTGATTGCAAACGCGCCTCATATGCCGGTTCATCTGGGTTCAATGGGCGCCAGCGTTGAGGCTGTCCTCGACGCCATCCAGAAAGATGGCGTTCGAGCGGGCGATGTCTGGGTGCTCAACGACCCTTACTGCGGTGGAACGCATTTGCCTGATGTGACCGTGGTTACGCCGGTGTTTGCCGAGGGTGGCACTGCCCCCTTGTTTTGGGTTGCATCGCGTGGTCATCACGCCGATATTGGTGGCATCACCCCCGGGTCAATGCCGCCGGATTCCATGACGATTGAGGACGAAGGCGTTCTGATTTCACCTTTTTTGTTGGTGGATGGGCAAAAGCAACCGCCACGGCTCCGCGAATCCGAGTTTCTGGAGTTGCTCTCTACAGCGCGCTATCCGGCGCGCAATCCTCAGCAAAACCTGGCTGATCTTCAGGCCCAGGTCGCAGCCAACGAAAAAGGCCGCGAGGAAATTTTGCGGATGGTCGAGCACTGGGGCCTCGAAACGGTGCAGTCTTACATGGGGCATGTCCAGGACAATGCAGCCGCAGCGGTTTCGCGCGCGATCGGAGCGCTTCGTGACGGCCAGGCCAGCGTCACCATGGACGATGGGGCGATCATTCGAGTTTCTGTCAAGGTCGACGCCGCGACCGCGACGGCCACGATCGATTTCACGGGTACTTCCGAACAGCGCCCCGGTAACTTCAACGCGCCCGGAGCGGTCACCATGGCGGCGGTGCTCTACGTTTACCGATGCCTGGTCGATGACGACATCCCGATGAACGCAGGCTGTTTGCGACCACTGCGGGTGATCATTCCTCCGGGATCGATGCTCAATCCACGACCTCCGGCCGCCGTGGTCGCCGGCAATGTCGAGGTGTCAACCTGCATTACCAATGCGCTCTTTGCGGCATTGGGCGTCATGGCGGGCGTACAGCCGACGATGAACAACCTGACCTTCGGTAACGCCCGCGTACAGGCCTACGAGACGATTTCGGGCGGCGCCGGCGCGGGCGGGCGTTTTGATGAAACTGGCCGTCTCGTCGGCGGTTTTCGAGGTGCGTCGGTCGTGCAAACCCATATGACCAATTCCCGTTTGACCGATCCCGAGGTTCTCGAACTGCGGTTCCCAGTCATTCTGGAGAGTTACTCAATCCGCCGGGGCTCCGGGGGAACTGGACATTGGCCAGGAGGGGACGGCGGAACCCGTAAGATCCGTTTCCTCGAGCCCATGACCGTTGCCATCCTGTCAAATGGCCGGATTCACCCCGCGCAAGGCATTGCCGGGGGGGGCAACGGCGAGCCTGGAAAAACCTGGATCGAGCGCCGCGACGGAACACTCCTTCACCTAGGGGCTTGCGACCGAACTGAGGTCCAGGCGGGTGACGCCGTCGTCGTTCAAACACCGGGCGGTGGTGGGTTTGGCCTGCCGGTCGAGCCCGTCAATTCTTAATCCTCAGATCGCCCAGCTATGCCCAGTTTTTTGACCATTGCCGGTACCGCGGCGTTTTCTGACTTCCGGCTCAATCGCTTGCTCGAGCGCTTGAAAGCATGCGATCCCGGCATTGAGGGCTTGTCGGCTAAGCATCTCTATTGGGTCTGGTCTGAATGTGCTCTGGATGACACCGAGCGCGCTGGGTTAGATCGTCTCCTGGTCGATTCCATCCATCCTGCCGACCGCTGGGTGGGAACAGCCAGCGGCGCGTCTGCAGGTCAGGGCGTCGATGGGCGGGGACGGATTGATTGCTGGGTTGGTCCAAGGCCCGGAACGATTTCGCCTTGGGCTAGCAAAGCAACCGATATCGCGCATCACTGTGGGCTCAATCGGATCAGGCGCATCGAACGCGGAGTGCATTTCCTGATTGGCTCGCGGTTGGATGGAGGCGCGCTAGACAAGTCGAGCGGTTGCTCAACCACCCTATCGGCCCAGCTTCATGACCGCATGACCGAATTTGCCTGGACGGAGTCGCCTGACCCATCGGTTATTTTTGGCGACCAGCCCGGCAAACC
>Ga0304730_1000667_pt1 | contig 28628 bp, 20 predicted proteins | sample M_130628_MF_Meta_FD_190474 | JGI IMG/M metagenome (GOLD analysis project Ga0304730, IMG submission 190474) | Freshwater microbial communities from Lake Montjoie, Canada to study carbon cycling - M_130628_MF_MetaG (v2) (version 2) | ecosystem: Environmental > Aquatic > Freshwater > Lake | place...
TTCGCCAAGAAAGCTGTCTCCAAGGCCGGGCTGCCGTTGTTCAAGCTAGATGGCGGCCTCAAATGCTTCCCGTTCCGCGGAAGACAGGATTGCCAGCCTCATGAGGCGGTTCGTTGTGCGGAGTTTTTACGGAAAGTTGCCCGAATCTCCTCAAGAGCGGCACTAGCGTCGCGGGCCTGCAAGACTCCTTTGTCGTATGCTTCAAGTCGACTCTCGATCTCAGCAGCCCAAGCCTCGAGCACGCCCGGAGGCGCTTCAAAATCGCCTTGCAGGCTGTCTTCGAGTTGTTCGAGAAGGTTCTGTCGGGATTGCGGAGGCAGCTGGAGTGCCTCCGCAATTATCGCGTCAACTCGGCGGTCGTGGGCAGCGCTCATAATGCTCTCCACAGAGACGGTATGTGTACCTATGTGCACATTGTAGCGTGGCTGTGGTCGACGTGTCCAGCGGTTCGCGGCAACGGCAAATTCCTCTGTGGAGTGGCAGGCGGGATCCGCTGCCGGCCCGACCGCCATGCGTCACGGGCCGTCGGCTTGAACGACCCGTCCGTCGTTACGGGCCGTTATGCCCTGGAAAATGGTGGGATCGATGGAATGCGCGAGGGCTTGGACCGACCCGTCGCAGTACGCGGCGTTGAAGGTGACTGCATGGGCTGAACCAAAGGAGTTCCAGCCCTGTTCGCCGAGCCCTGGAGCATCACGCTGCGGGGGCAGCGAGGTGCCATCTGAAAACGTGCTCCATCGCACGATATCCCGCCCCATACCGATCAACGCGGCCTCGTTATCGCCGCCGTCGTTTCCGGTCGCGTATTGGGCGGGTTCGACGTGCTTTTCGGCCAGTAGCATCGTTTTTGAGACACCATCGCTCACCTGGCTGATTTTCACCGAGCTGCCGCAGTGCACGATGCCGTTGGAGAGCGATGCAAGCCGCTGGAAGTGGGAGAGAGCTGCAGGCGTGCTACCGTCGGCAAGCGACTGAGGCCCGCTGTTTGTCGAGCTGGCCAGATAGTTGGTCCAGGGAGGAGTGTAGGGAATGCTGGTTTGGTTGTAGACGCTGCCTCCGTTGGCGGCGTAGTCGGAGCGTCCCACGGTGGCCGTCATGTCGGCATTGACCATCGACCAGGGCTGAGCCCATGTATAGGCGGTGGCCGAGCGACGGGTGGGGCAATAAAGCGACGAGATCACCTTTTGAATCCTGGTCGCGCCGGCTGCGGTCAACTGGCTGCCGGACTGGCCGGTGCCGAGCAGGTAGACCGCGTTTTCCTCGATGTAGGGCAGGATCGAATAGATCCATCCACCGGGCTGTCGCGGACCGGAGCCACGGCTTGGATCGCCCGTCCAGGCCAGGCCCCAGCCACCTGACGGGAAGGCCCGAATAGCGTTCTCATGGCCGAGCACTCCGAGAGCCAGCTGTTTGAGCTGGTTCTTGCACTGCATCAGTCGGCCTGCCTCGCGGGCCGATTGGACCGCAGGCAGCAGCAGTCCGACGAGTGTGCCGATGATGGCGATGACCACGAGCAGTTCCACGAGCGTGAAACCGCTGCGGCGGATGGTGGCTGAGTGCTCGGGCACACGAGAATGAAACGGCGTCATGGTTATCTCCCTGCTCGTCAGGTTGCGGCATCGTGTAAGCGAATCTGGGATCATACACGACGAGCAGAGGGGCGAACCGACGCCTCAGTGGGCTACGGCGGGCAGAGTGAATCCGTGTCGTGCACCCGGCCGATGCACGCCCAAGGCACTCGCCGCTTGTGCATCAGCGGCCATGGATCCTTTTTAGGATACTTGGCCAATGCGTGGTTCTAGAAGACACGTGTCACGTTGATCACGAAAGTGATCAGGAGTGCAACGACTGTAGGCCGGACGGGCAGTCCCCGCCCGGCCTATGTGCCTCACTTGAAATTTTCTTCGTTGAGCGGAACAAAGCTGTTGAACCAAGTCGCCACATTTGTCGACAGTGACGCCGTGTTTTGTCCGTTGGAGGTCATGAGATGGCAGTACGTAGGCGCATCGACGCTGTCGCGAATGAACTGCGTATGACCGTCAGCAAAGCACGCCAACACACCGCCGGGATGGTTCGAAGATGGATAACGATAAGGATCAGTCGACACGTTGATCACTTTAAGTGTGTTTGACGTGGTCGGGACCGTCGTATCAGGAGTACGACCGGTCGTGGGGGCAGGCAGCAGAAACACCAAGGGTGATGTGCTGTCCAAAGTGCCCCAACCATTCGAGGATGGAGTAGGCGCTCCTGTGTAGTTCCTATAACCCGTCGCGCCTCCGGAGGCATTAAGATTCGAGGCTCCATTCCAGGCAGGCAAGAGTGAAACACCCCCTCCGCAGCGTTCGCTCAGCAACAACGTGGTCGTCGTGCCGTCACCGCTCGAGATGTAATCCAGATTGATTTTTGAGGAGACGTAAGTGCGACTCGATTCAGTGCTTGTCATGACATCAAGCAAAACGCCGTCACCTTTCGGCTGGGTAGTCGAAGAGACCGTGATCAACATTTTTTCAGTCCCACTTCCGCCGTTGGCAGCATACGCAGTTGGGTCGTACGGGGTCCCGTCGGGTGGAGAAGTCGGGCAGCTAAAAATGCTAATCGCGGGGCTGATGTCCGGAAGATTGTAGGTTCCGCTCGTTGAGATCAGGGTCGTGCCACTTACTCCGGTTCCCGACGACCAAATGTTGTAGAGATCCTTTCGTTCAATATTCGGAAGCACGCAAATCGGCCAGCCCACAATCACGCCATTGCCGTTGGCAGATCCCGGGAGTCGATTCCTCCAGCCGGGAAGCGTGCCTCTCTGACCGTCGTACAGCATGAAGGCTTTTCCAAGCTGATTCAGATTGTTTTGGCATGTATTGCGACGTCCCGCCTCGCGTGCACTCTGCACGGCTGGAAGAAGAAGCCCCATCAGCGTACCGATGATGGCGATGACGACGAGCAACTCGACGAGCGTGAAGCCGCGGCGATGGGAAGTGGGGTGAAGGCGTGTCATGGAAGCGTCCTTTGTAGGCAAGAGCAGCAGAAATGACGTATGAGCGTGCCCGTGATGACACGCGAATAGACCGAATTGTGAGCGGAACCCGCTCGCTGCCCCTGACCCTTTAATTATCACCAACCCCCTGATGGATGTCCAGCGACCGGTTGGCGAATTTTGGGGCTTTTAGGTGACCCCGGCGTCCCGCCCAGATGTCCTCCGTCAAAGCGGGGCTCGCCAGGGTGTGCGGCGGGGGCGGCATCGTCGATACTGCCCCAAGCTCTTTCCCGCCCCGCGGACCGCAGTTGGTTCCCCGGCTCAGTTCGGCTCTTCGACCCGGATATTCCATGCGGCTCGACCAGCGTAGCGGCACTCGACCGATCGCGAACCTTTCCTGGGTCGTTTGCCTGCTGTTCTTGTCTGGGCTAAGCAGCCTGGTCTATCAGATCTGCTGGTTTCGTGAGTTTCGACTCACATTTGGAGCGACCGCGATGGCGTCAGCCGCCGTGGTCGCCGTGTTCATTGCCGGCCTCGGGGCGGGCAACGCCGTGCTTGGCCGTCTCGCCGATGCAACGAACAGGCCGCTCATGTTCTATGCGGTGGCGGAGGCGGCGATTGCCCTGTCGGCAGCGGTCAGCCCGTTTGTCATCGATGCCTGTCGGGCCGGGTTTCTACTGACAGGCGGCGAGACGACGCTGGGGCCACTCTTGGCCACCGCCGTGCGGCTGGCCATGGTCGCAGCGGCGCTGGCGATCCCGACGTTTTTTATGGGGGGCACGCTGCCGTTGGTATCCCGTGGAATCGTGGCGGCAGGGGATGCATCGAGGCAACGCGTCGCCCTGCTCTACGGGGTGAACACGCTGGGCGGGGTCGCAGGCGCCGTGATTGCCACGTTCATTCTGATCGAGGCCTACGGCACTCGCACCACGCTCTGGATAGCCTGTGCGGTCAATCTGGCCGTAGGCGTCGCCGCGTTCCTCGTGGCCCGTGGAGCGGCTCCGCCGCCACAGTTCATCGCCGCAGAGGAGCCGGCTGATCCCCATCAGACACCGATTTGGATTGTCTACGCGATGGCCGCCGGGACCGGATTCATCTTCTTCATGATGGAGCTGGTCTGGTACCGATTGCTCGGTCCAATCCTGGGGGGCACCACGTTCACGTTTGGGCTCATTCTGGCGGTGGCGCTGCTCGGCGTGGGCCTCGGCGGTGTCGCCTATGCGTTTTTCTTTGCCCGGCGGACGCCGTCGCTCGACGCCTTGGCGGCCAGCTGCCTCCTCGAAGCGGTTGGGCTGGCGGTGCCATTCGCGGCGGGCGACCAGCTGGCGCTCCTGGCGGGCAGGCTTCGCGAGGCGAACGCAGGCGGGTTTGCCGCCGAAGTGATGGGCTGGGCGATCGTGGCCGGGATCGTGATCCTGCCCGCCGCAATTGTCAGCGGTTTCCAGTTCCCGCTGATCATCGGATTGCTCGGCCGCGGCGGTCGGCACGTTGGCACGCATGTCGGCACCGCCTTTATGTGGAACTCCGTGGGATGCATTCTCGGTTCACTCGCCGGTGGGTTTGGCTTGCTGCCGCTGCTGTCGGCCCCTGAAGCCTGGCGGGTGACGGCGGTGGCGTTGGTCGTTGTCGGGCTGGTGCTGCTGGTGATGGGCCGCCGGTGGCAACGGGATGGAGTGCCAGGCACAGAGCCGCCTCCGTGGCCTGGTCGCGACGCCGGTGTGACGGTTTCCGTGCTGGCTGTCCTGATTGCAGTGGCGACGCTTGGCCTGCTTCGTTGCGAGGGACCGACGGCGGTCTGGCGGCATGGAGGCATCGGCGCGGGGCGTTCGATGCGGCTGCGGGATGTCGATGTCAATCGGCTGATCGAATGGACCCATTCGATACGACGAGGCATCGAGTGGGAGGCTGATGGAGTCGAGGCTGGCGTGGGGATCATGAATCGGGACGGCCTGAGTTTCATTGTGAACGGCAAGAGCGACGGTCATGCCGTGCACGATGCCGGCACGCAGATCGGCTTGGCCTTGATCGGTGCCGCACTCCACCCAGCCCCAAAAACCGCCTTCGTGGTTGGCCTCGGCACCGGCGAAACGGCGGGGTGGCTCGCCGCCGTCGACTCAATCGAGCGGGTGGACGTGGCGGAACTGGAGCCGGCCGTGGTTGAAATGGCCCGCCGCTGCCGCCTCGTGAATCATGATGCGACTCAGCATCCCAAGGTGCGGATCGCCTTCAACGACGCCCGCGAGATGCTGCTCACCGGACGTGACAGGTATGACCTGATCGCCTGCGAGCCGTCGAATCCCTACCGCAGCGGCGTCGCAAACCTTTTTACGCGGGAGTTTTACCGGTCGGCTGGCGGACGATTGGCCGAGGGGGGCCTGTTTCTCCAATGGCTGCAGGCCTATGAGGTCGACTGGGATACGTTTCGTTCGGTGCTGGCCACGTTCGCAGATTCATTCCATCACGTGGAGGTCTGGCAGACGCTGACGAATGACATCGTCCTCGTGGGCTGCGAAACGACACCGGTCGCCCGCATCGAAGACCTACGGGCCCGTGTGGCCATGTCCCCATTCCCGGCGGCCTTTGTCGCGGGCTGGCACGTCACCGGACTTGAGGGATTTCTTTCGCGGTACGTCGGCGGCACCAGGCTCGTGGAGCGGGTGCTGGCCGAGGGGAATGCGGCGATGAACACCGACGACCGCAATCGGGTTGAGTTTGGGTTTGCGAGATCCCTGGGGCGGCGAGGCCTGATGAGCAGTGTTGAGCTCCGCGACATGGCCCATGCGATCAGTGACGACCGCCGGCCGCTGTCGAAAAGCACTGCCAGCGAGGATGTGGACTGGGTGGCGGTGCATCGCACGCGGCAGTGGGATCTAGCGATGGCCGAGGCCGCGGTCGAAGGCTCGGGGAAACCCTCCCGGGCGTGGATCGACGACGAGGTGGTGTTGCGGTATGCCAATGCCGACGTTCCCGGCATGCTGTCGGCCTGGGAAGCGCGGGAGGGAAGGAATTCGTGTCTGACGGAGGCGTCGGTAATCGCCCGCGGATATGCGGAGCGCGGCGACGCCCGCGCCATCCCGCTGATCAAACAGGTGGAGGAGTTCCTGCCTGCTGAAGCGGCGGTGCTGTCGGCGAAGCTTGCGCTGGCGGAGGGCGATCCGAGCGGCGCCGCGGCGAGCCTCCGGGCGGCATTCGAGATGCTCAAGCGTGAGCCCTGGATCATGCCCGCGCTCCGGGAAAATTCTTTCGCCATGGCTGACGGATTGTGCCGAGCAGATCCGGGGCTGTCGCTGCCTTTGCTCAGGTCGTTATCGGAGCCATTCGCCGTGGATGTTGCCCGCGAGAGCCGCATCTCATGTTGCAGCAGAATCGCGGCCACGCTCGGCCCGGGTGAGGCGGTGCCATTCATCGCGGGCTTTGAACCGTTCGTCCCCTGGAAGCTCCCCTTCCTGGAGTTTCGCCGAAAGATCTACGCGGCGGTCGGTCATCCGCTTGCCGATCGGGCGCTCTGGGACGTTCTGGTTTTCAAGGCACAGGCAGAGGAGGCTGTGCAACGCCGCGAGCCGCGTTGAAGTGGTGCCGTGGCATGATCCGATGGCGATGCAGGCGAGCCACGCTTTGTTTCAGCGGGGCACGAAGCTGTGGCGGACGGTGAACTGCCGAACCTGGCGGCTCGACGGCTCATAGACACGGATCCGCACCTCCAGGCCGCGAAGCGATACTGAATACGGAGGCAGCGTGTCGTACTCGGCGAGTTCATCAACGAGGCCGTTGCCGTTGTTGTCTTGTCCGTCGGACGCGCCGTCATAGATGCCGTCGCCATCCTCGTCGATGCCGTTGAATTCGTAGTGGGTGCTCCACGTGTCGTACGTACAAGCGCCGGTGAATCTCGCCTTGGCCTGCATCGACGCTCCAAGCGATGTACCGCTCTTACCGGCGCCAACGTCGACATCAGCGCCGAGGTCGATGTAAGCACCTTTGGGAGCCGGAGAAATCGCCGACGCTGATCCATAGCCACGATCGCCAGGCGTGAGGACCTGACCCCCGCTTGATCGCATCGCGGCCTCGGGATCGTAGACGCGAACGTCGAAGGCGATCACGTTGGTGAGGATCAGGTCCTCTCCCTGGCGGCCTGAAGCTGCGTCGAAAACGATGCCACTGACCGTGGGGCCAATCAGGCACGAAAACGGAAAGCTGGCAGCCGAGCCTGAGGAGAGGATGTGCAGAAATCGATTCTCCCGTTTGGTCAGATCTCCCAGTGAGTTCGCGTAGAGCGTGGATCCCTCGGGCCGGAGCGAGATGTCGTACGAGTTGTAGACGGTCGGAATGGTTGCGCCGGTAATTGAGTTGGAGGCCGAGAACGATCCCGCACCGACAATGCCCATGACCAGCATCTGCTTTCGGTAGAGGTTGTAGAGAGTGAGCCCCGAGATGGGCTGCACGGAGGCGGGCTGGCAGAACCAGGCCACCTCCGCCGTCATCGACTCGATCTGGGAACCGCTAAATGTTCCCACGAACGGGCTGCCCTGACTGCGGGTTGTGAACATCAAGACGTCGTCATAGTCGCCGAGAATGCCGTAAGGTGCTGCGCTGACGTCGGTGGTCGGTCCCTCGATGATCTCCAGATAGCCGCTGTCATATTCCGGCTTGGCCGGCGGCTGAGGTACTGCGGTGATGCCGCTCAAGTCGGTTCGTAGTCGGAAGGCCGCGGAGCGGAGTTGGCCAGTGCTCTCGATGAGAGATCGACTTGCCGTGATGCTGCCTCCGACCACTCCGAAGAGCTGAACGACGAGGCCGATCAGGATCAGCGTGACCGCGGTGGCCACCAGCATTTCGACGAGCGTCATGCCGCGACGACCAGAACCGTCACTTGTTTCACAGGGGGCGCCATGTGATGGTGCGCGGATCATGGGAGGATCCTCCGCAGCATGATGCCATCGCGGACGTTGTAGTCTTTGCCCGGACTGAACCCGACCGGGATCGATCGGTCATAGATATAGAAGCCCCGGCACCGCTGAATGGCGCCGGTGTCGTAGCCGTATTCGTTGCCGCTCGAGTCAAAGAATCCCACCGTCACCCAGACGGCGAAGACGTTCGAGCGGATTGTGACGTTATTGGCAACGCGATTGACGGTCTGATACCGGAAGTAGGCGTTGTTGTCGGTGCTCCGATTGGCCTCCGTGAAAGAGTCGACGAAGGTCGTGCCTGAGGTCGAGACCGCCTTCTGAAGAACATCCATGAACGACTTGGCGGGCGTGTTGAAGATCGTGAACGATCCGCTACTGGTCGGGATCTGCGTGCCGGTGCCGAGCACGGCGAGCCAGGTTGTGCTGCCGGTGATCGTGTTGACGTTGACGCGGCCAGCTTCACGAAACATCGGCAGCTGGCCGTAGGGACGTTTTTCAAGCCCGAGCGGCGTGAGCGCAGCTGAACCAGATGTCGTGGCTGCCGTGCCCGTGCCGAGCGACAGCGTGGCATAACTGCCAGCAAACGGAGACGGGACGTGGACGGCATCCCAGAGCGACGGGCTGCTGCCGCCGTTGGACGTTCCCGATGTCGAGTCACGGCCAGAGATGATGTTCCACGGCGTGGCGAGGGCCGTTGTTCCCGTGTCGAGAACCGTCCGCTCGAATAGTCGCGGCAGATGTCCGAACCAGCCGGTCGAGAGCTTGTCGGTGCCGGTGCCGCTGGCCGTCGCGTGCACTCGGAGCAGGTCGAATGACGAAGCATTCGGCACAAACGCCAACTCCGCGGCACTCGTGAACGGCCGATTGGCCCAAAACATCCAGGGGAAGGGCTTCCCTGGCAGATTCGGGTTTGCCGTGCCGCTGCTGAACCGAGGGGCGAGCGATCCAAGCGAGTGCTTTGCTTTTGACGGATAGGTTCCGCTCACCGTCAAGACACCGTCCCCTTTGCCACTCCAATCAATCGCTGCCGCCGTGCGTGTCGATGATTGGATGCTGAGGAGTTTCGTCACGTCAGAGGCGCCGCTGGCGTTGATGAGGGCCGACCAGATGTCGCGATTCGTGGTGCCTGTAACCTGTGTGTTGCCACGCTCCAGACTCAACGTTATCGATGTCCCGGAAGCCGACGCAGACTCGCCATCGTCGTAGTTGCGTTGGAGAAGGCTATCGAAAGTGTATGTAAATCCGCTCCCGCTGCCGTCGGTCGTTGGCTCGTCATAGTTTGGCGAAACGTTCGGAAACACCGCCGTCGATCCCGTGTTGTAGACCATCAGATCAATGGGCTGCGTGTCGATGGTCACATAAGGGTTGCTGTCTTTGTTCCACGCTACGAGAGGGTTTGCCAGTCGCTGCAGATGAAGCAGAAAGTAGTTGGAGTGCCTGCCATTCTGGAACAACGTTTTATTACCGTCGGTACCGGTAAGTGTCGTCGCGATCCCACTCGTAGCATAAGTGAGATTGTCCAGAGGACTGTCGTTCACAGTTGCCAAAGGAAAACTCGCTGCTCCGGTCGCAGATTGGGCGTGTAGGACGGCATACGGATCGTACGACGCGTTCGTGCCGAGCGTGATCAACGGCTCTGTGAGCGTGGCCGCCCGCGTTGTCGAGGTTGTTCCGGTGTTTGAAGTGGCGCTGAGAAATATCGTGTCCATTGCCACGATGGTCGTCGTCGTCCCGGTGAGAGAGCTTCCGGTCCCGAAGACTTTCGGAAGCTGTGGTGCGAGGCTGATTGTGGAAGTTGCCGACACGGCTGGCCAGAATGCCACTGCGTTCGAGCCCGACGCGATGTCGCCGTTGGTGCTTGTGCGGACGAGCGATGCTGGGGGGGGTGTAAAGTAAAAGCTTCGCCACAGCGATCCGCTCAGTGATGTCGAGGGATCTGCGACCGTTGGCAGAATCGATCCGGACTTGACGGTCACGACCCGCCACACAGGACTGCCATCGGGGGCGGTGCCAGACATGTTGAGGGCTGCACCTGAGTCGAACCTGCCCAAGGCATTGCCAGCTGATGCCGTGGTGGCGGTTGCCACCGTGCCGGAGGTCAGTTCGACGGGGATCGGCTCTGCTCGTAGCAGGCTGGATGTGCCGCCCTGGATGGTACGACGGGCCGCCTGAAGCTTTCCGCTTCCATCGTATTCGGCCAGTTGCGAATCCCAGGGCGAGTAGAGTTCGAAGAAAAAAGCCCCTTGCGGCCGTCTTTTTTGATCGAAGTTGGCATCTCTCGTTTTCGTGCTGGACGTCACGACCTGATAGTTGGTCTGGGTTTTACCACTGCCGATCACGTCATCATCCGTCTGCCGATCATGCCAGCAGACGGTTTCGGTCACGAACATTTCCGGCCGCTCGACGCCCCAGACGACCGCTCGGTCGGGCTCAGTCGACGTGGATGTGGTGGTCAGGCTGCCATCGACGTTCCAGCCGTTGATCAGGTTCTTGTCATATTCAAAGCCGGTCACGATCGAATCTTTATCACGGAAGTCAACGATGTTCACTGCCCACTGGGCTAATGTCTTGGCCGATGTGTCTCGTTGCGCCGTCGAAGTGCCGGAGAGCGCCGTGCCGCTACCGGCGATCACATAGAGCAGCGAATAGAGATTCTTTGCGAACTTCTGCCGCTCGGCGATACCGGTGGCATCGTACGGCTCGGTCACATCGGTGTTATGAAAGGGGCGATTGAGATCGAGCTTGTGCCCCATCAAGGTCTCGGGGGCGAACATCTCGTAGGCCGACGTGCCGCTGGTCCCGGTCAGCGGCACAGTCGCTGTCGCAGAGCTGATCAATGTGGAGATGTTGGTCCGTAGCGTGCCCGTCATCGCCGACGAATCCCAGTTGTCGGTTGTCAGCAGTAATCGGTTGCCGGTGGCCTGCGTTCCCGAGAGGGCTACGAGCCGCTGTGGCAGCGTGCGGGAGTCGGGGTCATAGATCCGCAGTACAGCCTCGAGATCGGCCGCCGAAAAGAGGTTGTCGGTGACGTTGGCGTAGCTGAAAGTGTTTCCGTTGCGGGCATTGGCGTTGACCGGCCAGCCTGGCCTCGGACTCAGTCGCAGCAGATTGATCTCATATGGATCGTCGACGACCTCGTCCTGACTTACGGATGAAACGGTGCCTGACCAGTAGGGCTTGTAATAGACCGGCTGTCCGTAGTCGTCCACGAACACCTTCATCCGCCCGCGGGCGTCTGGGGGCGATCCATATCTGCCGGGGTTCGTGAAGTAGGCCGAGCCCTCAGTGGCAATCCATGCCTGCGCGGTGGAAGTGATCGGATCGTTGACATTGGGCTTCCCGGGAAGCCCTGTGGTGCCAGTCGGGGTGTCGCCATACCTGCCTTCGACAGAGCCGAGATTCGGGGGCGGACGGTTGCTGTTTGGGTCGTTGGCCGACGTGTTGGAGGCCGTGATTCCCTCCGTGAGAGTTCTCCATGACGATGCGGCTGTCACGGTTGCAAAGGAACCGGAAAACAACGTCGTCTGATCGAGCGCTGTTTCGGACGGGCCAAAACCAAACCCGTCGGGGTAGGTGCTGAATGGCTTTGACGCGAATGACGAGGTCGAGGTGGTAACCGTGGTCAGAGCATTGGTGCCGGTGGCGAAGGTGCCGGAATAGAGGCTGCCGTAGTCGACCGCGACGCGGCTGCCGTGGGCGTTGACGTTCAAGCGGCCGTCGAGGTCTGTGACCAGGATCGCGGCTTTTGGGTAGACCACGGTTCCCGCGGCATCGGTGAACGGGGGCAGGCCGACGTCGATCCACGCGCTGTCAAGGACGCCATCCCCGTCGTTGTCAATCTTGAGGTTTGTCCCCGACACACCGAGGCTGCCTGAGACTAAATAGCTCGGCTGGGTGGATGGAGACAACGGATTGGCGAGGAAATCGTTGTTGGAATCGTAGGCGTCGTACGGCTCGTTCGGTCCAGTCAAACCGCCGGAAAACTCACGGCCATTGATGATGAAGTGCGGACTGCTGACGCCCGATATGGAGCTGTTGATCGCGCTGCTCGTGAGGTTTACCCCAGACAGTGTGGGCCCATCTGGGATGTACAGCTTCACATTACTCGAGCTCGCGATTGGTTCGGCTCGCAGGATGCGGACACTGGCGGTGGTCAGCGTTGGCGTCTGAAACGTGAGTACGAGTCCGTTCAATTGCTCGGCAGGTAGGGTGCCCGATACGGAGGACGTAAACGAGACGATGAGGGAGCCGGTGGCGTTGCCAACGAGTGATCCCGAAAGTGTCGTGGTGGTGCCATACTTGTCGCCCAGAAGCGAGTTGGATGCCGTGGTCGTCACCACCGAGCTACTCGGAGACCCTCTCACCACCGAAAGAAAAGCTTCGTCGACCAAGGAGGCAGACAGGCCCGCATTGATCTGGGACTGGGAGCCGTTGGTGGCGGTTGCAAAAGCCTTCGCGGTGGCCCGCGCCCGAGCTGCCATCACGAGATAGGTGCCGCCGAGCATCATGAAGAGCGTCAGCAAGCTAAGGATCACGAGCAGGATCACGCCGCGGCGTGGCTCGGAGGCGATCAGCGGAGATGGCAGTGGAAGGGCTACTTGTCGTTCCATACGCTGGTGCCCTCCAGTTTGACGAGAAGCTGAGTCGAGCCGACCGCACCGGGGAACAGGTACGTTGTGCCAGTTGTCACCGGGGTAGGCGGCTCACATGTCAGTCCAAGCTTCCACGTTGTGGGAGAGCTATCCGCGGTCATATCGGAAGCCAACAATACCCGTAGCCATGACGGTGTTCCGGTAGATGGCTGGAAGAGGACCATCGATCCAGGCTTCACGAGGTCCTTCAACGAGCTTCCCGACGGGACGTTTGTTTGGTTGACAATCCACGATCCATCCGTGCCTGACGTCAGCATAACGGGGGGCGAGGAGATGTCTCGGCGGCTAAACGTGACGATTGTCAGAGTCTTGTACTCGCCGGAGTTCCATGTGCTGGTCGTTCCGGAAAGAGTAGCGAGATAGCTGTAGGCACCATCAAAAATATGAGGCCCGTTCGTGCCACTGATGGACCACATCGGCACAGGGAGTGCTTCATCACCCAGCCCGTCTGTGCTGTAGCGGATGTCGTCCCCGCTCCTCACGAGGAGGTCGGTCACGGTGGATGGCATACTTGTGCTAACAGCTGACGTAGCGGCATCTGTACGAGGGGTAATCAATGCACCGGCCACGGTGCCGCTCCAGAAAGTTTGAAAGCTGACGGGAAGCAGTGGGTCGTACGCGACGAACGCCTGTGTGGGAATGTTCGTCCAGCCAGCAGGCCGCGCGAAGCCTCGATTCATAAAATCGGCGGCCGCATTCATTGCGAGCAAGGACGTTCGGTCGAGCGCGTTGGCCTTGGAATTCAATAACCGGCCCGCAGGTATGAGCGAGAGCACACTTATCAGGCCGACCGATAGAATGCCGATCGAGATGAGTACCTCGAGCAGGCTGACGCCGCGACGATCATAGGCGGTGGAGTGCATGATCAGCGGCCCAGTTGGACCGCGCCTTCACGGATGTACTTCTGCTGGAGCACGATGGTGGTGCCGCTGGTGTAGACCTCAGCGACCTTCGGGATTCCACCCCGTGGATCGATCGCCACCCAGTAGCCGTCGCTCGGAGCGAGAGCACCGCTGTTTTGGATCGATTCGATCGATGCGACGAGCAGATAAAGACAATCGTTGAGTTGGTAGCGAGTGTTATTCGTCACGAAGTTTGTCGGTTTTCCCGTCGGGTCAAACAGGATCTGGAATGGCGCGGTGCCCGAACCGAGGAGCGATTGAAGGCTTTGGCCTTGGAACCAGGAGTGATACACGTCGATGGCAACGCCATTGCCAAGCGTCAGAGTGTTTCCTGTGGAGCGGGTTGGCGGACCGAAGATTTCATAGGTCACTGCTGAGCCTGGTCGTGGCCAGGTTGTATTCGCGGTCGTCTGACTTGCGGTGGTGGAATCGCGCAAGCGGACGAAGCCCGATGTGCCACTGGTATCTGTTTTGAAGAGCTTGTAGAGAGTGGGGGATCCTCCCAATCGAATCAGATAGTTTGGAGAATATAAAAGAGTTTCGAGATTAGCTCCCGTGAACGACACGGTGCCGGAAGTACCTGTGAAGCTCAATGTCGAAGTTGATATATCACCGGCGTACGGATCGGATATGTTCGCTTCGGCTAAATCGATGGCAGCCGCGATGGACAATGTGCCGCTGGCAATGGTGTTGGGCAGCGGATCGACCCAGACCCCGCCACCGGCGCGTGTGCCCAACGCACTCGACTGGCCGCCGGCGATAAAGCTCGATACCGCACGGGCGGCTTCGCGTATCTTCCGAGGTCCCGCGGTGTTTGTGAAATTCGGGATCACGGCCACGGCGAGCAAGCCGAGAATGCTGATCACTACCAGCAGCTCGATGAGCGTCATTCCGCGATGGCGATAGGACGTGGCGGCCCGCATGGCAGATCACTTTTTCATCAGATCGTGGTTTGTGATGTTGTCACGGTAGGCAGTAGTGTTCGACGGATCTGCCACCCCTGCCTGTTGGCCATTCCAAGAGCTATCTGTTGCACCAGTCACAGAAAGGCTGCATATCGATCCCAGATTGAGCTGAGCCCAGCCGGCTTTGGTTCCCGAGCCAGTCGTTCCACTCATGGTTATCAAGCCATATGTTTCATCCGGGCCCGCCGAGTAAACGAGCGGCACAAGTGCATACGCGGTTGAATCCGTATTCAGCGGATCGAGTGGATCGTGTTGCGTGGTCGGTGCATTGGATTGGAGCGGTGACGAAAAACCCGGGGCCCATCGCATGAACGCGATCGGATTGCCCCAGCCGTCGGCGAACTCCTTGTTGCCATCGCCGTCTGCATCGATGATTTCCTGTGCCCGAAAGTTTTCGAGCGAGTCAGGCTCATAGCCAGATCGCGACACGATCAGATAAAGACACTCAGCACTGGAATGTGTGGACGCGGTGCCTGAATTAGCGATTCGATAATTGGTGTACGTGCGAGTTGTCGCCGTCTGATACGAGGGCGATAACGCGTTGTAAGCTGCCAGCGTGGAAGGGACTTCATCCCACGACTCCGGCATCTCTCGCGCCATCAATCCCCGCTTCGTGGTGAGCACCGTGGTGGCGTTCGTGACACGATTGGTGCCGCTCACCGTAATCCGTCGGGTGCGATAGCTGTCATACATGGGCCGGACGACTGAGTTGATTTTCTGGATCGTGCTCTTCGTTTTCTCGATCTTGGCCCGCTGCCGCGCTCCTGCCATCCCTGCAAGCGACAGCGACGCAAGGATCGTGAGAATCACCATGACGACCAGCAACTCCACCAGCGTGAAAGCCGTTGACGCCGCTGCCTTGGGGCGTCGTCCGAGCGCTCGTGGGGGTGTCGGTGTTGGCACTTTGGCACGCATGGCGTTCACTGACTGAGACTGTCGAGATATTGCCTGCGCGTCCCTGGCCAGAAGTTGGAGAGGTCGTCATCGTTGCCGAAGACTTCATCGCGGCCAGCGCAGAGGATCTGGAATGTTTCGGAATTGAAGTACGTTCCGGATTGCGTTAATGGGTAGTAGGTTCCGGCGGCAATTTTGTAGGACGTGGAGTTGGGGCCGACCGTGTACGTGACGGCCGCACTCGCCGGCCAGGTGCCAGACGTGTACAGGCCACTGTTGATGTAAATGTACGGAGCCCCTGGTTTCCCTGACGGGTAGTAGATAGATCCAGTGCTATCGAGGCGGCTTTTGTCGAAGTCGTAGAGCTTCTGTCGATATCCCGAAACGCTGGCGGCGGGACTGATGGGCTGAGTGGGGTCACTGCCATAGCCACTAAGCCAGCCAACGATCGAGTTCACAGGTGTGAAGGATCCGGTCACGGTCACTTCGGCAGCAATAGACGTCGTGCGTGGAAAAATTCTCAAAATATGCTTCGCAGCCAAGTCAGTGGTTGACGTTCCACTGATCGCCGGCGGGAAGCTCCCATACTCGTTCTTGTAATTCATGATCGCCATGTGGAGCATGTCGATTTCCGCCTTGATAGCGGCGTTGCGGGCCGCCACCTGGGCCTGCATCACCGCCGGCGTCACGAGCGCCGCCAACAACGCGATGATTCCAATCACCACGAGCAGCTCCACCAGCGTGAAGCCGCGAGGGGAGCGACTGTGGGTTGCAAGCGTCTTCGCCATGGGAATCCTCACGAAAGGTCGGTGATGAGTTTGATCAGCGGCATGAAGAGGGCGATCACGATGAAGCCCACTGCACCGCCGAGGAAAATGATCAGCAACGGCTCCATCAGGCTCGTCAGGCTCTCCGTCAACACCGACACCTCCTCGTCAAACGTGTCGGCCACCTTGTAGAGCATCGTGTCGAGCTCGCCCGACTCCTCGCCCACGTCCACCATGTTGATCATCAGGTCGTCGACGACCGGCTGCTTGTATCGCTGCATGTAGAGCAGCGCACCAATGCCCGGCACGAAGAGCGTCCAGAACAGCATCGCGACGACGTTGAACGGCGGCACGGAATACTCCTTGAGCGGCTTCGCAATCGCGTTGCCGTCGCGGATCGAATCCGACACCTTCTGAAACATCTGCTCGAACATCATGTTGCCCGAGGTCGACTTCGTGATGTTGATCGCCTCGAGGATCGGCACGCCAGCACCCAGAAGCGTGCCCATCGTCCGTGCACTCCGCGACACGATGTTCTTCTCCACCAACTGCCCGAAGATGATCACCTTCAGGATGAAGAGATCCCAACCAAAACGGCCGTAGGGTATCTTCTTGATCCCCTTGATCACCAGGTTGAAGGCGAATGGAATCGCGGGAATCGCCCACCAGTAGTTCACCGCGAGATTCGAAATGAAGATCAGATTTTCCGTCATCGCCGGCAGGCCGGTGCCGAAGTCATCGAAGATCTTTTTAAACTGCGGCACGATTTTGATCATGATGAACGTGAGGATGCCGATGGCCACGCTCACCACCACGCACGGGTAGACCATCGCGCCCTTCACCTTGCGCTTGAGCGACTCGGCCCGCTCCATGAATTCCGACAGGCGGCGGAGAATCACTTCGAGCGCACCGCCGGCCTCGCCCGCCCGGATCATGTTCACATAGAGGCGGTCAAACGCCTTCGGGCTCTTCGACATTGCCTCCGAGAGCGTGGCACCGCCCTCGATCTCGTCGCAGACGTCCTCGACGCTGTATTTCAGGCGGCCCGGCTTCTGCATCTGCGCGAGAATCCGCAGGCTCCGCAGGATCGGCAGGCCGGCGTCCTGCAGGATGGAAAGCTGCCGCGTGAAGAGCGTGAGGTCTTTCCCCTTCACACCCCCGAAGACGAAGCCGCGTCCCTTCTTTTTCCCACCGGCCGCTGCGGCCTTTTTGGCTTTGATCTTCGTGACCATGTAGCCCATCGACCGGATCGTGGCCTGGGCCTCGGCCTCGGTCGCAGCGTCGACCGTGTCGCGAATTTCCTTGCCGGTCGTGGCCTCGATGGCTTCGAAGAGATAGGTGGGCATGGTTCATGGGCAAGCGGAAAACTTGCCACCACAGGTTGGTTGAATCGGGCTGATGGAGTGGGTTTTGGACGAGTTGTCCAGCTTTTAGGCTTCCAGAATCGTTTCTCGAATCACTTCCTCGGCGGTCGTCAGGCCGTCAAAAATTCCAAGCATGCCGGAGTCGCGGAGCGTGACCATGCCACCCCGACGGGCCGTCTCACGCAGCTCTTCCGTCGAGGCATTGCGGATCACCATGTCACGGAGTTCGTCGGTCATGATCAGAAGCTCGTAGAGCCCCAGCCGGCCCTTGTAGCCGCTGTTGTGACACTTCTCGCAGCCGCGGCCTCGATAGAATTTCTTGCCGACTGTCTGCTCGGTCGTCAGCTCCAGATCAGCCAGCACCTCCGCATCCGGCACGATCTCTTCCTTGCAGTTGGCGCAGATTCGCCGTACCAGTCGTTGCGCCAGGATCGCCTCCACCGTGGCCGTGATCAGAAACGGTGGCACACCCATGTCGCGGAGACGTGTGACCGTGGCTGGGGAATCGTTGGTGTGGAGCGTCGAAAACACCATGTGGCCGGTGAGGGCCGCTTGGACGGCGATCTCTGCCGTCTCCACGTCGCGGATCTCTCCGACGAGAATGCGGTCTGGGTCCTGACGCAGGATCGCCCGCAGGCAGGCCGAGAACGTGTTGCCGATCTCGGCGTCGATCGGCACCTGCACGATCCCCTCGATGTCGTACTCCACCGGGTCTTCGGTCGTGATCAGCTTGTCTTCGATGTCGTTGAGCTCGGAGAGGGCCGAATAGAGCGTCGTCGTCTTGCCCGAGCCGGTCGGGCCGGTCACCAGCACGATGCCGTTTGGCCGCCGGATCATCTCGCGGAACCGCCGCAGGATGTCGGGATCCATCCCCAGCTTCTCGAGATTCAGGCTCACCACGCCGCGGTCGAGGACTCGCATCACCACGCTCTCGCCGAAGAGCGTCGGCAGCACGCTCACGCGGAGATCGACCGGATGGCCACCGACCGACAGCTCGATCCGGCCGTCCTGCGGCAGCCGCCGCTCGGCGATGTCGAGATTCGCCATCACCTTGATTCGCGTCGTGATCGGGAAGGCGAGGTGCTTTGGCGGTGGCACCATCTCCTGCAGCACGCCGTCCGCCTTCAGCCGGATTCGGAATTCGTGCTCGAACGGCTCGAAATGAATGTCGCTGGCGCCGTCGCGGATCGCCATCAGGAGCACCATGTTGAGCAGCTTCCGCACCGGCGCACTCTCAGCCAGCGCTTCCACGTCGTCGAGCGCGATGGGACCGTTCGCGGCCGCCGCCGCCTTGGCCGCCGCCTCGAGCTCCTTGTCTCCCTCGAGCGTGTCGACGAGCGATTCGACCGTGTCGGTCGCGGAAGAATAATACTTGTCGATCGCCTTCTCAATTTCGGGCTCGGTGGCCACGCACACGCGAATGTCGTAGCCGAGCAACACCCGCAACTCATCGGCGATCTGGATCTTCTGCGGTTCGGCCGAGACGATCGTGAGCCGGTTGCCCTCGAGCGATAGCGGCAGGATGCGGTAGAGCTGCGCCATAGGCTCGCTGATGAACTGGAGGACGTCGCTCTTCAGGTGGATGTCTGCCAGCTGGACGACCGTGGTGCTCCATTGCTCGGCAAGCGCCTCCGCGAGCTGCTCCTCCGTGATCAGCGACATCGAGACGCCGACGCGGCCCAGCAGCTCGCCACTCCGGGCGGCTTGCTCCTCCAGCATCGAGTCGAGTTGCTCCTCGTCGATGATGCCGAGATCGATCAGGATTTGTCCGAGACGTTTGAGTGCCATGGCTCAATGTTCCTGTTTGGCTTTCCTCGAGCCCTCGTCGAGCTCTTCGAAGATGCCCCGCTCGGCGTTGAAGATGCGCTGCGCCAGGTCGTCGGGGTTTTGCGCCTTCGCGATCACATTCTCCTTCGTGACCTTCTTCTCGTTCCAGAGCTTGAAGAGATGGTCGTCGAGGAGCTGCATGCCGAGCTTGGCGCCGGTCTGGATCGAAGAGTTGATACGGAAGGTCTTGTTTTCGCGGATCAGATTGCCGATGGCGGGCGTGACCACCAGGATCTCGTAGGCTGCAACGCGGCCGCCGCCGATCTTTGGCAACAGCGTTTGTGCCACCACGCCGATGATCGCCGTGGAGAGCTGGGTGCGGACCTGCTCCTGCTGGTTGGTGGGGAAGGCGTCGATGATGCGGTTCACCGTGCCCTGGGCGCTCGAGGTGTGGAGCGTGCCAAACACCACGTGCCCCGTCTCGGCCGCCGAGATCGCCGCTTCGATCGTCTCAAGGTCGCGAAGCTCGCCCACGAGGATGATGTCGGGGTCCTGTCGCAACGCCCGCCGTAGGGCCTCCGAAAAGCTCGTCACGTCGGTGCCGATCTCGCGCTGGTTGACCGTGCACTTTTTCGACTTGTGATAGAACTCGATCGGATCTTCGATCGTGATGATGTGGTGGTCGTGGGTTTCGTTGATGAAGTTGATCAGGCTCGCGAGGGTGGTGCTCTTGCCGGAGCCCGTCGGGCCAGTCACGAGAAACAGGCCACGCGGCCGCTGGGCCATCTTCTTGCAGACCTCCGGCACGCCAAGCTGCTCCGGCGTGAGCATCTTGTTGGGGATCTGCCGGAGCACCATCGCAATCGTGCCCCTCTGCTTGAACACGCTCACGCGAAACCGGGCCATGTCCTTGAAGGCGAAGCCGAAGTCGCAGCCCCCTTTTTCCGCCAGTTCGGCCTGACACCGTTCGGGCGTGATCGCCTTCATCAGGCCGTTGGTGTCTTCCGCCGTGAGCACCTTCGTGGCCTGTGGCGTCATGGCACCGCTCATGCGGAACACCGGTGGCAGGCCCACCGTGATGTGAATGTCGCTCACGCCCTGCATCACGGCGGCCGTCAGCAGTTTGTCGATCTGGATTGTGCCCACCGCCGCTTTTGGCATCGCGAACGACTCGGCACGTGGCTCGCCGCCAGCCGGGGCGGGGCTGCCTACATCTTCCATGTCGAGTTCGATCTGGGCCGTGGCCCCAGGCTGCGGTTGGTCTCGAGCAGTCTCCGCGACGGTTGCCACCCGCATCACCAGCACCTTCGACCCCTGAATCTCTTGCAGCGAGCCGGCGTGTGTGCCGGCAGCGGTCTTGAAGGAAAACATCCGTGCATCAGCACCGGGCGGCATGATCGCGGCGGCGAACGCCTGCACATCGTCGGGGGAGAGCGGCTTCGTCTTCAGCGGCCGCATCTGGTCGCCCACCCGCAGCATCGGCGCATAGCCAGCCGAGAGCTTTACCTCGGTCGCGCCGTTCTCCTGCGCGACGTGGAGCAGCTTCTCGATTTGAGCCGCATGGGGGGACGTTGCTGTACTCATGTTGAAACCACCCGAAGTTGCGGAATGGGAGCCGAGAAACGAGGCATGTTCGGAGCCGGCGGGAGACTGCGTGGGAAAGACTCAGGCCCGGCCCCATGCCCACAAGAGGCCGCGGTTGTCTGGCCGGCATCCGAGCCTGATGGCACGGTGCACAGCCAGTGCCTCGAGAACTGGCCCACCCTCGCCTACCGCTTTCTTTTTTTCCGCTCGGAGCGAGCCCCTGACACCCGCCGACCGGACACTCCTATTATGCGCTCCCGTTACGAAAAAGGGAAAGCGGCGGGCGTGCTTGCGGACAGGGTTTTTTGGGAATCAACGGCCAGGAGCAGCGCCGGCCGTTTTTTTGACTGACCCCGCCGGGACTTACGGGCGGGAGGGAGGAGAGCCCCCGTTTTCGGGCGAAGTTTGGTATCCTCAGGGGATGGATGTCATCAACCAGCGGGAAACCGTCCCGTTCACCACCGCCGACGGGTCGACCATCAGGGAACTCCTCGCCCACCGCAATTCCGCGATCCGGCAGCAAAGCCTCGCCGAGGCCCGGCTCAATCCCGGCTGTGCGACCATTCCCCACCACCACGCCGTGACCGAGGAGATTTACTACATCCTCACCGGCACCGCCGCCATGACACTCGGGGCTGAGACCCGCGACGTCGGCCCCGGGGACGCCATCGCCATCCCCCCCGGCATTCGCCACACAATCCGCAACACCGGCTCGGCAGAGCTCGTCTTCCTCTGCACCTGTGCACCCGGCTATGAACCCACCGACACGTTCCTCGAACCGCCGCCCGCCCCCTAGCCAGCTATGTCCGTTCCCGACGCCTTTTCAAAAATCCTGATCACCCAGGGGGTCATCAGCGCCGAGCAGCTCGAGGAAGCGGTGCGCGTAGCGAGCACTGCCGGCACGAAGGTGCACGACGAGGTTGTGAAACTCGGGTATGCCCCTCCCGAGAAGGTGATGGCAGCCCTCGGCAAGGCGTTTCGGCTCAAGGTCGTTGATCTCACCGCGATGACCGTTCCGCAGGAGGTGGTCGAACTCCTGCCCGAGAGCGTGGCTCGTGAAAACACGATCTTTCCGTTGGAGGAGTCGGGCAACGCCCTGCGTCTGGCCACCAGCGACCCCACCGACATGGATCTGCAGGAGAAGCTCCGCTTCATCCTCAACCGCGATATCGAGATGAGCCTGGCACCGCGTGGGCAGATCGTCGAGGCGATCAACCGCCACTACGGTCTCTCCGACGGCGAAAGTGCCGACTCGATGCTGCAGGAATTCACCGATACGGCCATCGACTTCACGGAGACGGCTGTCGAGCAGGCTGCCGCGACCGCGGCGGAGGAGCAGTCGGACGCGCCGGTGGTCAAGCTCTGCAACCTCATCATCACCGAGGCGGTGCAGCTGCGGGCCAGTGACATTCACATCGAGCCCTTCGAAGACCGGATCCGCATCCGTTACCGCATCGACGGTCGGCTCGTCGAACGCGACAACCCACCGCGGCGACTTCTCGGGGCCATCCTCTCCCGCATCAAGATTCTCTCGAAGCTCGACATCGCCGAACGCCGCCGGCCACAGGACGGTCGCATCAAGCTCACCGCCGACGGCAAGGACTACGACCTCCGCGTGAGCGTGCTGCCCACCAACCACGGGCAGTCGGTCGTGATGCGGGTGCTCGACAAGGACAACATCAAGGTCGGCATCCGCCAACTGGGGCTTTCCGAGCAGGACTTCCGGATCTTCAAGAATCTGATCCGGCGGCCCAACGGCATCATCCTGGTCACCGGCCCGACCGGCTCCGGCAAGACGACCACGCTCTACGCCTCGCTCAACGAACTCAACAAGGCCGACACCAAGATCATCACCGCCGAAGACCCGGTGGAGTATTACCTGGCCGGCATCAATCAGGTGGAGATCAAGCACCAGATCGGGCTCGACTTCGCCCGCGTGATTCGGGCCATGCTCCGTCAGGCACCCAACGTGATTCTCGTCGGCGAGATGCGCGACACGGAAACGGCGCAGATGGGCATCCAAGCCTCGCTCACGGGGCATCTTGTCTTCAGCACGCTCCACACCAACGACGCTCCCGGTGCCGTCACCCGCATGATCGACATGGGCGTGCCGGCCTACCTCGTGGCTTCCAGCGTGGTGGCGGTGCTCGCCCAGCGGCTCGTGCGAGTGGTCTGCACGAAGTGCAAGCAGCCCCATCAGCCGCTCGACTCGCAAATCCAGGAGGCGGGCATCACGCCGGAGCAGCTCAAGACCGCGACTTTCATGAAGGGCCGCGGCTGCGTCAACTGCCAAAAGTCGGGCTACAAGGGTCGCCTTGGCATCTTCGAACTGATGGTGATGAACAACAAGATTCGCGAACTCGCGTTTCAGGGTGCGGCTACACAGGATATCCGCCGTGCAGCGGTGAGCTCCGGCATGAACGTGATGTTCGAAGACGGCGTCCAAAAGGCGCTTCGCGGCATCACCACGCTCGACGAGGTCTTCCGCGTGTCCAAGAAGGCCGACTAGGGAAGGCCGAGCGACGTCTCGATCGCTCATCGCAAGCCGATTGAATACAAGCCCTCGGCGGAAGCCGGGGGACACCGGGCTAGCGCCGCCAGAAGTGAAGCACAGCCGGAGGAACCTCGCGCGTGTCCCACGCTGCCGCCTCTGGCAGCAGCGTGGCGTCAAACGACGTGTCGGCCTCGACCACCACCGTGCTGCCCACGGGGGCTGCCTGCATCACCACCTCAAGCAAGGCCTCGAGTTCACCCCACCGTTCGCTGAAAAATGACCACGGTGGCGACACAAACACGACCCACGGCATCTCTGCCGGCAACGGCGGCAACCGCTTCGCCCACAGCAGCACGTCCCCCGGCCGCACCTCCACCCGGTCTTGGAGCCCCAGCGAACGGGTCGAACGCCGCAGCACGTCGGCCGTTGGGAAATGACGCTCGCACAGCACTGCCCGGAGTGCACCGCGACTGACCGCTTCAAAGCCGAGTGCACCCGTGCCTGCAAAAAGGTCGATGGCCACCGCCCCCTTCACGTCGATGCCAAGCAGGTTGAACAGACTCTCTCGGACACGGTCTTTCATCGGTCGCGTCCGGGCCGCAGGCGTGAATTCCAGAGACCGGTGGCGGAGTTCACCCCCGATGATGCGAGGGGCACTGACGGCCTCCTCCTCCCCCGTGGCGGAGGGACGACGATCTGGGCTACGGCGCGGACGGTCCATGGGCAAAGAATTCCGTGGAAACAGGAAAACGTGTTATCGTACCCGGAGTCTCACCACGTTTCTTTTGGAAGGAGAGCGTCGATGGTCAGGGGATGCATGCGGGCGGCAGCGGCTGTGTGGTTCGTTGCGGTGGCGAGTGCCTGTTTTTCGCAGGTACCTGAGGTCGAAACACATCCCCACGACCCCGCCAAGGCCAAAGCGGAATTCGAGGCGGCCCGCAAGCAGGAGAAGGAACTCATCTCCGAACTCACCCTGCTGCAGGCTGAATTTCAGCAGCCCGGGGCTGATAAAAAGGCCATCGCCGCGAAGTTCGAAGCCGCCCGGGACCGGATCCCTGCCACCAAGGAACGCCTGGAGTCGGCGGCTTTCGCGCTGGCCATGGCTGATTCCAAGAACCCCGGGGCCCGCGAACTCTGCGGCCTCGTCATCGCCTCCCGGCTGCAGGCCGACGATCCCACGCAGGCGATCCGGTTGGCCACGATCCTCGACAAGGCCGACGCCGCCGACGGCAAAATTGACATGATGGCGGCGGCCGCCGCGATGGTGCTCTCACAACTCGATGAAGCGGCCGCGTGGCTCACGAAGGCCGAGACCGATGGCATTCAAAAGCAGCAGGTGGATGAATTGCGGGCCTCCATCGAGGATGAACGGCCTAAGGTTGAAGCGGAGATGGCGAAGCGGAAGGCTGATGCCGAGGCCGACGACCGCCCCCGAGTAACGATCACCACCTCCAAGGGCGACGTCGTGGTGGAACTGTTCGAGGATGATGCCCCCAATACCGTGGCCAACTTCATCAGCCTCGTGGAGAAGGGGTTTTATGACGGCACACCCTTCCATCGTGTGATCGGGGGCTTCATGGCCCAAGGGGGCGATCCGACCGGATCGGGTGCGGGCGGCCCCGGCCACGTCATCGCCTGTGAGACCGAACTGCCCACGGCTCGCAAGCATTTTCTCGGCTCGCTTTCGATGGCCCATGCAGGCAAGAACACCGGAGGATCACAGTTTTTTCTCACCTTTCGGCCAACGGAGCATCTCGACGGCAAACACACGGTGTTTGGCCGGGTGATCGAAGGCTTCGACGTGCTTCCCAAAATCGCCCGTACCCAGGGGGAGGACGGCCAATCGATCCCCGGCGTCCAAGCGGATACCATCGTAAAGGCCACGGTGCTACGGAAACGCGACCATGCGTATGAGCCCGAGACGTTGCCCGACCCGAGACAGTGAATCCAAGCCCGAATCCAGACCCGAAGACGTGAGGGAGTCGTTATGTTCCAGACAGGATCACGGTTTTCTGATTGCTGGTGTTCTCACTTCTGGGCCTGTCTGCTGGCCGGAGTGCTGCTGACGGTCACGAGCAGCGCCGCGGAGCAGCCAGCCCGCGCCCCCAAAACCGGAGCCTCGCCCATGCCGACTGAGCCAGCCGATGCCGATTCGAAAGACGCCGTCGATGCCGGGCGTTTGCCTGACGATCAGCTGCCAAAAACCGAACAGGAGTGGAGGCAGAGACTGACCCCCGACCAGTTCAACGTGGCGCGAATGAAGGGCACTGAACGGGCCTTTACCGGCAAATACTGGGATACAAAAACGCCCGGCACCTACCGCTGCATCTGCTGCGGTGAGCCGTTGTTTCGGTCTGGAGAGAAGTTCGACAGCGGATGCGGTTGGCCGAGTTTCACTGCTCCGATCGACGGCGTGAAGGGTACGACGATCGCCGAGCACGTCGACACCTCGATGTTCATGCAGCGCACGGAGGTGACGTGCCGACGGTGCGGTGCCCATTTGGGACACGTGTTCAACGACGGACCGCCGCCGACCGGGCTGCGGTATTGCATCAACTCCGCGTCGATCGTGCTCGAACCAAAGGGCGAGCCGAAGAAGTAGCAGAGCGGGGCTGGTCGGACCCCATCGCCGGACGTTCGCTACGGCCATCCTGCTTTCGCGCCGTCGCCGCCGTCCCGGCGTCGGCTCCGGCTTACGGTCGCCGAGCGAAGCCCGGCTCATGACAGGGCCTCCGCTCACTCGATGCTGACTACGCTCCGGCATCCTGCCTGCGCTTGTCAGCAACGCCGGCTCTCGGGGCCCGGCCAGCCCCTCCCGAATGCTGCATTTGAAACAACGACACGCGGAGGCTACTTCTGCGGGCCCAGGAGCCAGGCGAGGAGCCCCTTCTGTACGTGCATGCGGTTCGCCGCCTCCTCCACCACCACGCTCTGCGGTCCGTCGATCACTCCGTCGGTCACTTCTTCGCCCCGTCGCGCAGGGAGGCAGTGCATGAAGAGGGCGTCAGGGCAGTGCTTCATCAGCGCCTCGTTGACCTGATAGGGGCGCAGATCGGCCAGCCGCTGCGGCCTCTCCTTCTCCTGCCCCATGCTCGTCCAGACGTCGGTGTAGACGACGGCTGCGCCCGCGACGGCCGCCGCCGGGTCAGTCGTTTCCTCCACCTGCGCCCCGGGAAGGATCGTGTTCAGATGCTGCCGGAACGCAGCGTCGAACTGATACGCCCGTGGCGCTGCCAGCACGAACCGCATTCCGAGCAGGCCGCAGAGCACCGCCAGCGACCGGGCCATGTTGTTGCCGTCGCCGACGAAGGCGAGCGTGTGGCCAGCCACCCGGCCCACGTGCCGTCGGAGCGTGTAGATGTCGGCCAACGCCTGGCACGGATGACAATAGTCGGAGAGCCCGTTGATCACCGGCACACTCGCCGCCGCCGCCAATTGCTCGATGGAGGCATGTGCCTTCGAGCGGCAAACGATCACGTCGACATATTCGCTCAGCACCCGACCGAAGTCAGCGATGCTTTCCCGAGATGACGAAAAGCCGGCATCCTCACCCAGAAAAATGCTCGATCCTCCAAGGTGCACCATTGCCGACTCGAAGCTCACCCGCGTCCGCAAGCTTGGCTTCTCGAACACCAGCGCCAACACGCGGCCCGGCAAGAGCGCGTCGCGTTGGCCGGCTTCGTATTTCTCCTCGAGATCGCGCGAGATCGCGAACACGGCCTCGATCTCGTGGGCGGTCAAATCCTCGGGAACAATGAGGTGTCGCATGAAAACTGACGATCGTTACAGAGAGTTCAAAAACGTGAAACGCCTCGGCGGCAGCCGCAGCAGATGCGGCTTCAGGAACGCGAGGCGACCTGGAGAATGGCGTCGGACAGCCGGTCACAACCATCGTTGACTTCGGCGGCAGAAAGTGTCATCGCCGGCAGGAGCCGGATGACACGGCCTTGGGTGCAGTTGACGAGCAGGTGTTTCTCGAGGCACTCCTGCACGACAGCCGTGCCATCGATCGAGAGTTCTACTCCGATCATCATGCCGAACACGCGGACATCGCGAACCACGTCGCACCGCGACTTGAGTTCCTCCATCCGCTCCCGGAAGATCTCGGCGATGCGTGCCACGTGGTCGAGCAGATTCTCTCGCTCGATCATCTCGATGGCTGCGATGCCAGCAGCGGCCGCGATCGGATTCCCGCCGAATGTGGCCGCGTGCATTCCGGGCCGGAGGTGCTTCGCCAGTTCGATGGTGGTGAGCATGGCGCCCCCCGCGATGCCCGCGCAGAGGCTCTTGGCAAGCGTGATCACGTCGGGAGTGACACCGAAATGCTGGTAGCCGAACCACTTTCCCGTCCGGCCGCATCCGCACTGCACTTCGTCGAATACCAGCAGCAGGTCTCGCTCGTCGGCGATCCGCCGCAGTCCTTGCAGGAAGCCCTCTGGCGCGGGCACGACGCCACCCTCGCCCAGAATGGGCTCCACGAGAATACCGCCGGTCTGATCGTCGATCAGTTTCTCGACCGCGTCGAGATCGCCATGCGGGGCGTACTGGAAGCCCGCCACCATCGGCCCGAGTCCTTCGTGGTATTTCGGCTGAGCGGTCGCGGAGACGCTCCCCATCGTCCGGCCGTGGAAGCCGCCCTTGAACGTGACGATCTTGTATCGCTTGCCGTCGGTGCGGAGCCGCACGAGTTTGATCGCGGCTTCGTTGGCCTCGGTGCCGGAGTTGCAAAAGAATGCCTGGCCGCCGAACGATCGCTCGGAAAGGAGCCTCGCCCATTCTCCCTGGGGTTCGGTGTACCAGGTGTTGGGCACATGAATCAGCTTTGCCACCTGCTCCTGCACCGCCTGCACGACCGGCTCAGGGCAGTGGCCGAGCAGGTTGCAGCCCCAGCCGGGAAACAGGTCCAGGTATTCGTTGCCCTCCGCATCCCAGACCTTTGAGCCCGATCCGCGCACGAGGCAGACCGGATACCGCTTGTAGTTGGGCACCACATAGCGATCGAAGGTCTCGACAACAGCCTGCGTCTTGGCGCCCAGCGAAGCGGGGGAGGCGTCGATCGTGGCCATGGGCTTGCTCCAGGAGTGTCGGGATTGATGGGGAATATCGCGTGGTGGACGCGTGGTGTTTCGCAGCGCCCAAACTACCGGACGGAGGCCGCCTCGGCCGGAGCGGCACGGGCGGACAGATTGATGGCGTCGTCGCGGACGAGTTCCGTACCGACGCCGCTGGTGGTGTAGATCTCGAGAAGCAGCGAATGACGAAGACGTCCGTCGATGATGTGGATCTTCTTCACACCCTGTTCGAGCGTCGTGAGGCAGCCCTCGATCTTCGGGATCATGCCCGAGGAGATCGTGCCGTCGTTGA
>Ga0304730_1000669_pt1 | contig 28583 bp, 26 predicted proteins | sample M_130628_MF_Meta_FD_190474 | JGI IMG/M metagenome (GOLD analysis project Ga0304730, IMG submission 190474) | Freshwater microbial communities from Lake Montjoie, Canada to study carbon cycling - M_130628_MF_MetaG (v2) (version 2) | ecosystem: Environmental > Aquatic > Freshwater > Lake | place...
GTGTGGGCGAACTCTTGGCACGACTTGAAGCACTCAAGAATCTATTGGCCAGTGAAGGTCTATTTGATTCAGATCGCAAAGTTACTCTGCCACTTTTGCCTAAAGTTATTGGTCTGATCTGTGGGCGCAATACCGATGCTGAAAAAGATGTAGTTGAAAATGCGAAGCGTCGCTGGCCCAGTGTGAAGTTTGAAATTCGTGAAGTCACTGTGCAGGGAGCTGCAGCCGTTTCTGAAGTATCAGATGCGCTGCGCGAACTAGAGGCAAATAAAGATGTCGAAGTAATCATCATTACTCGTGGCGGTGGATCCTTTGAGGACTTGCTGCCCTTTAGCGATGAAGGATTGGTTCGTTTAGCAGCATCCTGTTCAACACCAATTGTCTCTGCCATTGGCCATGAAAAAGATGCACCACTTCTAGATTTAGTTGCAGATTACCGAGCATCAACTCCAACAGATGCTGCCAAAAGAGTGGTCCCAGATATTCTTGAAGAAATTGCGATGATTAGTGCGATGCGAGATCGCGCCCGCCGCACCTTGCTCAATCGCATTAATCTGGAAGCAACCCAGATTGCTAACTTCAAAAACCGCCCTGTAATGAAGGATCCACATGTGTTAATCACTACCAGGGCTGAAATCATTGCTGGGCTGCGCGATAGATCAAACCGTTCTTTTGCCCATCAATTGAAGCTAGCCAAGGAAGAGCTGAAGCAAATAAAGGCACGCGTGCGCGCTCTTTCACCGCAAGCAACTTTGGATCGTGGATATTCGGTAGTGCAGTTAGCAGATGGACAGATAGTCACAGATCCAAAGAAGTTAAAGCAGGGCGATCTATTGCGCCTTCGTCTTGCTAAGGGCGAGACCCAAGCCACAGCCAACTGAGCGTAAAGAGAGAGTAGATTTAGCACATGAGCGAAGCGAAAAAGATCTCCTATGAAGCAGCCAGAGATGAGCTAGCTGAAGTTGTCGAATCCCTAGAAGAGGGCAGTGCGACTTTGGAGCAATCTCTCAAGCTCTGGGAGCGCGGCGAAGAGTTAGCCAAGATCTGCCAGGAATGGTTGGACGGGGCAAAGAAAAAACTTGATGCGGTAAAGCCTGAGTAATCTGATGCCAAATTTTTCATACTCTGAACTTTTGCCACTAGGGGCCGATGCAACTAAGTATCGCCTTGTGAGCACAGAGGGCGTCAGTGTCGTCAAGCACGGCGATAAAGAGTTTTTGCAGGTTGAACCAGCAGCGTTAGTGAAGTTAACTCATGAAGCAATCCATGACATCAACCATTACCTGCGCGCAGAGCACCTGCAACAGTTAACAAACATTGTTAAAGATCCAGAAGCTTCACCTAATGATCGCTTTGTGGCAATCGACCTGTTGAAAAACGCCAACATTGCAGCCGGCGGAGTTCTGCCGATGTGCCAGGACACAGGCACCGCACTTGTTATGGGTAAAAAGGGTCAATACGTTTTAACTACTGGCAAAGATGAAGTTGCAATTTCTCAAGGAATTTATGATGCCTATACAAAGCTGAACCTGCGTTACTCCCAGATGGCACCTGTCACAACCTGGGAAGAGAAAAACACCGGCAACAACCTGCCTGCCCAAATTGAGATCTATGCAGATAGTGATCATCAGGATGAGTACAACTTTATGTTTATCGCCAAAGGTGGCGGCAGCGCTAACAAGTCATTTCTTTATCAAGAGACAAAGGCTGTTTTAAATCCAACTGCATTTATGAATTGGTTAGATGAGAAGCTGCGCTCAATCGGAACAGCGGCTTGTCCTCCCTATCACTTGGCAATTGTCATCGGCGGCACCAGCGCAGAGGCAACAGTGAAAACAGCAAAGCTAGCAAGTACTAAGTATTTGGATTCCTTGCCAACAACTGGCGATGCCGCAACTGGCCACGGCTTCCGCGATCTTGAACTCGAGCAAAAGGTTCTAGAGCTCACTCGCACCTTAGGAATCGGCGCCCAATTTGGAGGCAAGTACTTCTGCCACGATGTGCGAGTTGTTCGTCTGCCTCGTCATGGTGCATCTCTGCCCATTGCAATCGCTGTTTCATGTTCAGCAGACCGCCAAGCAAAAGCCAAGATCACCAAAGATGGCATTTTCCTTGAAGTTCTAGAGACAGATCCTGCTCACTTCTTGCCAGAGACCACAGATGAACACTTAAATGATGATGTTGTGGCCATTGATTTAAACCAGCCAATGGCAGCAGTTTTAGCTGAGCTTTCTAAGCACCCAGTAAAGACCCGTCTTTCATTGACCGGCACCTTGGTTGTGGCAAGAGATCTTGCCCATGCAAAGATTAAAGCTGACATGGATGCGGGCAAACCAATGCCAGAGTATTTGAAGAATTACGCTGTTTATTACGCAGGTCCTGCAAAGACTCCAGAAGGATATGCATCTGGTTCCTTTGGACCAACTACTGCAGGTCGCATGGACTCCTATGTTGATTACTTCCAGAAAAATGGCGGATCCATGGTGATGCTTGCAAAGGGCAACCGATCAAAAGCTGTTACAGATGCGTGCAAATCAAACGGTGGTTTCTATCTCGGTTCAATCGGTGGACCGGCTGCTCGCCTTGCTCAAGATTGCATTAAGAAAGTTGAAGTCCTGGACTTTGAAGAGTTGGGCATGGAAGCTGTCTGGAAAATAGATGTGGTGGAGTTCCCGGCATTTATTGTTGTTGATGACAAGGGCAATGATTTCTTTGCTTCAACCAGCACACCATTAACGATTAATACCCGACCAGAAAACTAAGCTCCGGGTTTAGTAGTAATTAGAACGCTTGTGCTTGGCCAAAGCCTTGCACGGTGTCTCATAGCGAATGCTGATATAGCGAAGTCCCCAGCGGATTTGTGTAACTGGGTTTGTGCGCCAATCTGTTGAAACCACATTCATCTTGCTAGCAGGCAAAGCCTGAGCAATTCCGTGAGCACCAGAATTCTTATTACGAGCTTTGTAGTTCCAGTGACTTTCCTTGGTCCACAAACGGTTCAAGCATTTGTACTCTTTTTCGCTAAAGCCGTACTCGTTAAGCAAAATTGATTTTGCAACCTTCTTGGCACCTAGTGGGGTGCGGGCCAGTTCGACCTGGCGGCTAACTGATGAAACCAAGGCAAGGTCTGACGAGAAGATCGCACCTGAGGCAGTTGCTGCCAGGTCATCCTCGGCAAATAATGAAACCGATGCTTCATCTGGCCCAATGATTGCAGCGCTCATCGGCGAATCTTGCTCGAGGGTTGAAGGGGTTGAGATCTCTAGGGCGCTAGCTGCCGGAAGGAGGGTTGCCACAAGTAGCAAGGAGGCGCTAACCCCCCAGATCGCTACTGACTTCTTCGAGCTTTTTAGCAAGGCTGACTTCACGATCTGTTCTCCTTTCCTTCATCTCTCACCCTTGGGTGTTCACCCGCGGTTTCTTTCCATAGGCAATCAGCCTCAAATGAGGCTTGAGTACTTAAGGGGAATGCCTTTATGGTGCGGTAGTTAGGGCTCATCGGCAAATCAAAGCAAGCGAGAGTCGCAAACTCTCAGGATTTTAGATTCCTGTGGATAGGTAAAAGCGCAGGTCAGATAGGGCAATGTCCGAAATGCCCCAAATGTGACTGTGACATTGTTTTACTGCCCAATTCAGGCCCGATGTGCTTGCGCTCTGCTGGATTTACAAACTAATTACCGACAGGGCCTTCCAGCAATTCCGTCACAAGTGCTGCAATCGGCGAGCGCTCGCTTCGAGTCAAGGTGACGTGGGCAAAGAGCTCGTGCCCCTTCAAGGTTTCAACCACGGCGACCACACCATCATGGCGACCGACCCGAAGGTTGTCTCGCTGTGCCACGTCGTGGGTCAGGATGACCCGAGATGCCTGGCCGATTCGAGACAGGACTGTCAGCAAGACGCCTCGTTCTAGAGACTGGGCCTCATCAACGATCACAAAAGAGTCATGGAGGGAGCGACCACGGATGTGGGTCAGGGGCAAAACCTCGATCAGCCCCCGGTCGATGATTTCATCGATGACCGGTTGGCTAACTAGAGCGCCTAAGGTGTCAAAAACCGCTTGGGCCCAGGGCGACATCTTCTCGCCTTCAGATCCTGGCAAGTATCCAAGCTCTTGTCCGCCCACTGGATATAAAGGACGGAAGATAACGACCTTCTTATGAACACGCTTTTCCATGACAGCTTCAAGTCCAGCACATAAAGCAAGGGCTGACTTTCCGGTTCCAGCCCGGCCACCTAGCGAAACGATTCCGATTGATTCATCAAGGAGTAGGTCAAGTGCAATTCTTTGTTCGGCACTTCTGCCATGTAATCCAAAAGCTTGGCGATCGCCACGAACCAACTTCAATCTCTTATCGCCCGTGACTCGGGCTAGGGCGCTTCCCTTTTCAGAGTGAAGAACGATTCCGGTGTGGACCGGAAGTTGGTGGGCGGATTCATGATCTGCAAAATCGCTGGCATATAACTCATCGATCACACTATGGCTGACATTGACCTCTTCGATTCCGGTCCAGCCACTATTAGAAACTAGTTCAGCCAAGTACTCCTGGGCCTCGACTCCAACAGATGAGGCTTTAACGCGAAGTGGCAGATCCTTTGTAACAAGAACTACATCTTTGCCATCTGACATGAGGTTTTTTGCAATCGCCAGGATTCTGGAATCATTAGTGCCATCGCGCAAGAAGCCATGAGGCAGGGTTGAAAGATCGGTGTGGTTGAGTTCTACGGAAAGGGTGCCACCTTCAGGGGTAATGGTGAGCGATTTATCAAGGCGACCATGGCTGACTCTTAAATCATCAAGTGCCCGCAGGGCTGCTCGGGCAAAGTAGCCAAGCTCTGGGTGGTCTCTTTTGGTTTCTAACTCACCGATAACTGCAATCGGAATAATGACTTCATGTTCGGCAAATCTATAAAGCGCTCCCGGGTCTGCGAGCAAAACACTGGTATCTAAAACAAAGGTTTTCTTAGCTTTTTGACCTTTTGCAGCCAATGCTTACTCCTAGATTTAATTGTGATCGTGGGGTGTGCTTCGAATACACAAAAGGTAGAACTGAGCAGTAGGTTTTTTGTGCAGACACGCGATAGTTGAAAGTTAAATTTAGGGTGTTATTTATGAACCAAAACGGCGTTGTCTCACAGAGTAAGAACGCAGGGCACGTAAGAAATCGACCCTACGAAAATCTGGCCAATATGCCTCACAAAAATAGAACTCTGACAAAGCACTTTGCCATAACAAGAAGCCACCAAGTCGTTGTTCCCCAGAGGTACGGATCAATAGTTCAGGATCTGGTTGGCCGGCGGTATATAAAAACTTTGAAATATCTTCAGCAGTTAACTTGGCAGCGGCATCGGTTAAGGAATGGCCAGCCAACACCTCTTCACCCATATAACTTTTGACGGCGTCAACTATTTCGCGCCGGCCCCCATAGCTAATGGCCACATTGACTTCAACGCCATCGTTTCGAATTGGCTTCAGTTCTGCCAGTTTGTCGGCTAACCAAGCAGGCAAGAGATCTAGCGCCCCCACTGGCTTGATATTCCAACGACCAGTTGCAGCTAACTCATCAACGGTGTCGCCAATAACCTTTAACAGATCATCAATTTCTTCTTGGGACCTCTTGAAGTTATCAGTTGAGAGCAACCACAGGGTTACGACCTTTACTTCTGCTTCTTCACACCAGCCCAAGAAATCGATGATCTTACTGGCACCGGCTTTGTGGCCATGAGGGTCATTGAGAGTTGGATTTGATTTAGCCCATCTGCGATTACCATCAAGAATGACACCGACATGATGAGGGGTCTTTGAAAAATCCAAAGATTTTGCTAAACGCCACTCATAGAGTGGGTATAGAAGTGACTTAATAAATTTACGAATACTGGCGAACAACTCTGCGCTCCGCGGCAATGGATGCAATTGGCAATGTGCCGGCAAGAATTAACCAGAGCATCTTTTTAAAGCTCCAGCGTGCTTTGGTAGCAAATTGGATAGCGGTTAAGACATAGACCGCATAGACCCAGCCATGGACAAAGGGAATCCATTCAACCTTGGATTTCCAGTCTTCATTGTTAAAGAGGTATGCCACTGGCAGATCAACAAACCACAGTAGTAATGACATAACACCGGCGACTAGCGCCATGACCCTAAATCGTTTGATAGCACCGCTCATGGGGTAACTCTACGACGATAGAAGGGTAGGTACAGCACCACACCAGCCATAAGTCCCCAGATCACAACGTAGGAAAGGTGTTGCCAGTAGAAACCAGGGATTTTAGATGTCAATTTTTCGGGGGTGACTCGGGTTCGATCCAGGCTGCCGGTTCTAGTTGATTCTTTACTGGCCAAAACATAACCATCATATAAATCTAGATCTGTCAGTGATGTAATAACTGCGCTATCGAGTCGAGAAATGACACCGGCGGTATTTACAGAACGATCATCATATTGGCTAGCAACAAGTACTCCTTCAATATCTATAACCATCGATTGCTGGATGTCTGGGTTGAGCAAACGCTCAGACCACAATCCACGAACAACCAAGATTGCAGAATCTGTGCCGATCTGCAGCAAAGCAACTTCCCAATCAGATTGCTTGCCATCTCCATCTATCTGATCTGGGGCTCTAAAGTTTTGGATGTATTGACCTGAGGCAGCAACAGTTTTATTGATTGCAGCTGGAGGCAGCGAAACTCGAGGAGTAGTAACACTTTCTAGCGCAACAATATTTGTGTCAATTGTTGTTGCAACCTTCAAACTATTTTTTAAATCTGCAGCACGGTCTAGCTGCCAAATACCTAGCCCAACAAAAATTGCAGCGAGCGCAATAACTGCAACTGCTTGAGAAGCTTTGGTGAAAAAATTACTTGCTGGAGTCATCGCTTCGATCTACGCCCATGAAACGCTTATAAAAACTTCGCATCAAGAATGCAAAAGCGACGACTAGCAAAGCAACGGTTAGAGAGCCGGCCGCGCCCATATCAATGTCTTTAGTCATGCCATAATCATCCCATGCATTCGCAAGAGCCGTTTAACTACAACGAGCGCTACGGCCTGCGCAAAAAGCGCAGTTGGGTGGGGGTTGCCCTGATTACCGCAATAGTCGGTGTTGGCTGGATTACATGGGCTGGTTTGTATCACTCAAACCCTGAGATCCGCGTGCAGCTAATTTCATTTACCGTTGATAGTGATCGTGAGGTGAGTGTTCGATACTTCGTAGAACGCGATAGTGCAGATGCCGTCTCTATCTGCACAGTTATTGCCCGTGATTTCTATAAAGACATCGTTGGACAAATTGATGTTGAAATTCCTTTGGGAAAAGAAAAGGTTGAACTGGTCAGCGTCGTTCCTACGCGTAGCCTGGCTGTTAACGCTGATGTATCAACTTGTCGCGCCAAGTAAGTAGCCAGTACCTTTACCCCTTATGACACAGACATGGCTGACCCAAGAAGCTGCTGATCGCTTGCGTGCTGAGCTGACCCAGCTAGAAGGTCCTGGCCGTAAAGAAGTGACTGCAAAGATTGAAGCAGCACGTGCCGAAGGTGACTTAAAGGAAAATGGCGGCTACCACGCAGCCCGTGATGAGCAAGGCAAGATGGAAGCTCGTATTCGACAGCTCAAGCAAATGCTTGAAAATGCCCACATCGGAACTCCACCGGCAAGTGCCGATGGAAAAGTTGGCGCAGGAATGGTTGTTACAGCGATCATCGCTGGCGATGAAATGAAGTTTCTAATCGGTTCTCGTGAAATTTCATCAGGTGACCTAGATGTGTATAGCGAAAAATCTCCACTTGGATCTGCAGTTTTGAATCAAGAAATTGGTGCGAAGGTTTCATACACCGCACCAAATGGTCGCGAAATCTCCGTTGAGATTGTTGCCGCCGAGTTCTATCTCTAAATCAGTTTGAGTAGTTCTTATACTTTCTAATACTGAGCGGAATAAAGATCGCCATCAAAATAACCATATAAAGAAGTGAAGTTTCAAGCGGGTTTTGGCTTGGCCAAGAACTAGCCGTTGCGCCAAACTCGTTTTTTAGACCAAACAACTGACGGCACGCAGCCACCATTGTTGACACTGGATTCCACTCAGCAAAGTACTGCAGCGCCCTTGGCATTCCAGTTGTTGGTGCAAAAGCATTCGATAAGAAGGTCAGCGGGAAGGTCACTAAGAAACCAACGCTCTGGACGGTTCGGGCTTCTTTAACGGAGAGGCCAACCAAGATTCCAATCCAGGAAAGTGCGTAACCAAACATAAAGAGAAAGAGGAAGGCAAGAGTTGTCTGCACAATTCCTGAGGTTGGACGCCATCCAACTGCGTAGCCAGCAAGTGCCATAACAACTAGAACCAAAATATTGAGTAGTGCGTCCCCAAAGGTGCGACCCATGATTACCGCACCACGTGAGATTGGTAAAGATCTAAAACGATCGATCAAACCTTCCTTCATGTCCTCTGCTAACCCGACTGCAGTTGAAGCCAAGGTGAAAGCAACTGTCTGCACGAAGATTCCGGGCATCAAAAGCTGCACGTAGCCGCCTGGCTGGCCTGAATCAATGGAACCACCAAAGACAAAGCGGAACAATAAAACAAACATCACTGGCTGGATTGTTGAGAAAACGAGAAGTTCAGGCACGCGGGCTAACTGAAGAAGCTGGCGCTTTGTAATGACCATTACATCATGAATCGCATTTTTCACTTCTTGCCGCCTCTCTTCTTCTTCGTAATCGGTTCTACAACTGTCTCTTCTGCAACATGTCCTGTTAGCGATAAAAATACATCATCTAAAGAAGGACGCTTTAAACCAATATCTAAAGGATGAATCTTTGCCTCATCCATAGCCCGCAAAGCCTCCATAAGATCCTTTGAGCCATGAAGTACTGGTGCACTTACTGTTCGCAAGTCAACGTGGGTCGCATGACCACTGATCTTTGCGACAATTTCATTTGTTGTAACAAGATCTTCAGGCTCGACAGTGATCTCTAAGCGCTCTCCCCCGACCTGCTTTTTCAAAGAATCAGATGTTCCGCGAGCAATGACAGTTCCGCGATCAATCACTGCGATCTCATCTGCTAATTGATCAGCCTCTTCTAGATACTGAGTTGTCAGCAGAAGCGTTACGCCGCCTTTAACTAACTCTTGAATAACCGACCACATATCTTGCCGACCACGTGGATCTAATCCAGTTGTTGGTTCATCTAAGAACAAAATCTTTGGCTTAACAATTAATGAGGCAGCTAAATCAAGGCGACGACGCATTCCACCTGAATAGGTTTTGATGGGACGACGTGCCGCTTCAGTTAAATCAAAGCGTTCTAGTAGTTCATTGGCACGATCAATAGATGATTGACGACCGAGGTGATACAAACGGCCAAACATCACCAAGTTATCCCACCCAGTTAATGTCTCATCTACTGCTGCATATTGACCAGATAAACCAATTTGTTCGCGGACTTTGTCAGGATGCTTTATGACATCAATGCCGGAAACAGTTGCATGCCCAGAATCTGGCTTCAATAGCGTTGCGAGTATTCTCACAGTTGTTGTTTTACCAGCACCATTAGGCCCAAGTACGCCTAAAACAGTACCTTCTTCAACATCTAAGGACAAATCATTGAGTGCTACGACCTCGCCTTTGCGATAGGTCTTGACTAAGTGTTCGGCGATAACGGACTTCACGCAGTAACCTTACCTTCATGTCTACTAATAGCCCACTAAATGCCTCAGTTAAAGAGCACACACACAAAGAAATTATGGTCATCCTAGGTGGCCTAATGACTGGCATGTTGCTCGCAGCCCTTGATCAAACCATAGTCTCGACCGCTCTAAAGAGCATCGTTGAAGAGTTTGATGGTTTAAACCATTACACGTGGGTAGTGACTGCATATCTTTTGACTTCAACAGCTTCAACTCCGTTGTATGGAAAAATTTCAGATATTTACGGACGTCGAATTGTCTTCCAGTTCGCGATCGTTACATTTTTGTTGGGTTCGATACTTGCCGGTGCTTCACAAAATATGGAACAGCTCATTGCTACCCGTGCTTTGCAAGGTCTTGGCGCAGGTGGCTTGATGGCACTTACCTTCGTCATTATTGGTGACATTGTTCCCCCTCGCGAACGTGGTCGATATCAAGGTTACTTCGGTGCAGTATGGGGACTTTCATCTGTTGCAGGCCCACTTCTCGGTGGTTACTTTTCAGACCATGCACAAATTCTTGGTGTTGCTGGATGGCGTTGGATTTTCTATATCAATATTCCTTTTGCGATCGCATCTCTACTTATTACTTCAGCGGTTCTTCATATTCCTAAGGTAAAGCGCGAACATAAAATCGATTATCTGGGCGCAGTCCTTATGGTCACTGCTGTGTGTCTCGTGCTGCTCTCAGTTTCGATCTATGGCCCACAAAATGGTTGGACGGATTCTCGAACTATTGGTTACTTGGTCGTTGGATTACTTTTAACAGTCGTATTCCTGATGTGGGAAAAGCGTGCGGTTGAACCAATCTTGCCTTTACACCTATTTAAGAACCACACCTTCTCCATTACCTCTCTTTTAGGCGCAGTTATTGGTGCAGGAATGTTCGGAGCAATCGTTATGTTGCCCCTCTACTTCCAGGTTGTTAAGGGTTATTCAGCGACAGAAGCTGGCCTTAAGTTGATCCCTTTGATGCTCGGAATCGTTTCAACTTCAATTGTTTCGGGCAAGCTGATTTCAAAGCACGGTCATTACAAACGTTATCCAGTTATGGGAACGTCGATTATGACTCTTGGCATCTTGCTTATGACTCGTTTACAAATCGATACTCCATATTGGCAGATTTCGATTTATGCGATCTTGGTCGGCGCCGGCTTAGGTCTGTCAATGCAGACAATTGTTATCGCACTCCAGAACGCAGTTGATTTCAAAGACATGGGAGTAGCAACCAGTTCAAATACCTTCTTCCGTTCACTTGGATCAGTATTTGGTACTGCGATCTTTGGCTCGATTTTAACTAACCGAGTTGTGCATTACATGGCCTCAGGTTTTGCAGATTTAGGCAAGAGTAATCCCGCAGCCCTTCAAGGTTTTGACTCCTCAAAGCTTGCAGGATTAACAAACAACACTGCGGTTCTTGAGACATTCCCTCCAGTAATTAAGAACACGGCCCTGGAGGCTTTTGTTAACTCATTCCACATTGTCTTCTATGCAGCAGCACCAATTACTGCAATTGGTCTTGTATTCGCACTAATGCTTCGTGAAACACCTCTTCGAACTTCTAAAGACTACGCGGCAGCACGTGAAGAAGCAGCTGGAGAAACTCTATCTTGATTCGATCGCCATTTAGAGATCTACCGCGCGAAGTTTCAATCCTTATAGCAGCATCTTTTTTTGTTGCTGTTGGTTTCGGCATTGTTATGCCCGCTATTCCGGTCTTTGCTAAATCCTTTGGGGTTAACAACGCAGCAATCGGATTAATGGTCTCTGCCTTTGCTATTACACGTTTTGCATCAGGGCTAATTTCTGGCACCTTAGTAGATAAATTTGGCGAAAGAGCGGTTTTCTCAACAGGTGTATTCATGGTTTCACTCTTTACCTTCTTAGCAGGAGTTGCTCAAAGTTATGAGCAGTTACTGTTCTTTAGAGCCGCAGGTGGCTTGGGCTCATCCATGTTCTCGGTTGCAGCAAGCTCAGTAATTTTGCGATCAGTAGGTGATGATAAACGTGGGCAAGTGCAATCGGTGTATCAAGGTTCATTCATTGTTGGTGGAATGGCAGGACCTGCTATTGGTGGTTTGTTATCTGTCATTTCATTACGAGCACCATTTTTTGTGTATTCGGTTTTGTTGTTTTGTTCAGGAGTCGTTGCGTTGTTCTGTTTAAAGGGAGAATCAATTGGGGCAAAGGTTAAGAACAGCACCACTGAGCCTGCTACCACTATTCGGGAAGCACTCACCATACCTGCCTACCGAATTGCAGTCGTTTTAGCCTTTATTGGCACATGGGTTTTCTTTGGAATGCGAGCTTCCATCCTGCCTGTTTTTGTTACTGAAGAATTGAATTCAACAACTGCAGTAGTTGGTTATGGCTTTGCTATATCTGCAATTGTCCAAGGTGCAATTCTTCTAAAGGCTGGTCGATTCTCTGATCAAAAGGGGCGCCGTGCTGCAGCAATAATTGGCGCAAATATCGTCTTTGTTGGAGTTTTGATTCTCACCTTTTCTATCAATGCGTGGATGTTCTTGCTCTCAATGATCGTTTTAGGTTTTGGTGGAGCCTTCCTTTCCACAACTCCAGCCAGCATGGTTGGTGATGTCATGAAAGGTAAGGGTGGCAAAGTTATTGCCATTTTCCAAATGGCAGGAGATGCCGGAATGATTTTTGGGCCAATCATTATTGGTTGGATCTCAGATGTTTACTCTTATAGAGCCGCATTTGGCTTCTCTGCAGCTATTTTCCTGATCGCACTTGCCCTTGTTTATAAAATCCCTGAGACCAGAAATGTCGAAGGACCCCAGGTTAAAAACCTGAGGCCCCTCGATGAAGATCTCTAACTAATTAGTCATTGCCACGCAAGATTGAAAGTAAGCGAAGTACTTCCATATAGAGCCAGACAATTGTGACCATCAAACCAAAAGCTGCTCGCCATGATTCTGACTCTGGTAGCCCTGCATTAACACCCTTTTGAATCTGATCGAAATCTAGAATCAAGAAGAAGCTAGCAAGAACCATTCCACCTGCAGCGATAAGCAAGCCGAAGCCACCAATGCTGTAGATGCTTGAACCAAACATTGAGCTGATGAGACCAACAACTGCAAGTACTAGGTACCCAATCATTGCTGTCATCAATACCTTTGTGAACTTTGGAGTTACACGAATACGTCCGCTCTTGTAAGCAAACAACATTCCTGCAAATGCACAAATCGTCACGATTACTGCTTGGCTAACAATTCCTTGATACACAGTGTTGTACATATGTGAAATTGTTCCAAGTGCAAGACCTTGAAAAGCTGCATATGCGATTGCAAGTGCTGGCTTAACTGTTTTGCTGAAACTGTTCACCATTGCAAGAGCGAAGCCACCAAAGACTCCGAGCATCATTGCGCCGCCACCTAGATTAAGTGTCCATGCTGCTGCACCGACAGTTACAAGAACCGCAAACAAAATTCCGGTACGTGTAACAACATCATCAATTGTCATACGACCTGTGCGCAATGATGATGCGGCAGGTGTGTTGTATAAATTCTCTAGCGCTGCTGGGTCTGAGTTAATTGTGCTCGGATCAAATGCAGCGTATCCACGCTGATTAAACGCCCGTCCAAGAACAGGGTTTGAACTGCGCATATCTTTATTCTCCTTTTGTAGATCCACCAGAATTTCCGGCGGTTGTGAAGCACCATAATCGTACGGTTAAGAATTGTCTGGGGCGAAATATAAGCACGCTCACATGCTTAAAAGCACCTTAGAACTGGTGCCCCGAGTGGGGGTCGAACCCACACTGGGAGGATTTTAAGTCCTCTGCCTCTGCCATTGGGCTATCGGGGCCTTGCTACCTACTTAACAACGGAGGCAAATCTACCGCCCTTTTTGAGTACAGATTCCAGCATCGGACGGGTCAGCTTTCCTGTAAATGTGTTCTGCTGGCTTGGGTGATAACTGGCTAATAACAAGTAATCACGGCCTTCATGGCTGTATTTAAGAGAAGCACCATGGGCAAACTTAACTTTCTTTATTGGATGACCCATCTGCTTTAAAGTCTTAAAGATTGCATCCCAAGCAAATGAGCCTAACCCAATGATGGCTCTTGTTGTTGCAATAGAAAGTTCTAGATCTCGCAGAAAAAACGGTGCACACATATCGCGCTCTTCATTAAGCGGTTTGTTGCCAGGAGGAGCGCATCTGACTGCACAAATGATTCTGGTGTCCTTTAACTTCTGCCCATCATCTATTGCTGTACTTGTGGCAATCTTTGCAATTCCGATCTTATGCAGTGCTCCATAGAGCCAATCTCCTGAGGAATCACCAGTAAAGATTCGACCTGTGCGGTTTGCACCATGAGCACCAGGTGCTAATCCAACAATCAACAACTTTGGTTTTTCAGAACCAAACCCAGGTATTGGCTTTCCCCAATAGGTTTGATCTTCATAGGATTTTCTCTTAACAACGGCAACTTCTTCCCGCCACTGCACAAGGCGAGGACATTTATGACAACCAATTATTTCTTTATCCAGTAGGGGTAAAGATTTAACCTTGGACAAGCGATCTCGCCATTCCATCCAAAATATCTGATTCGCAAGCGATAAACTCGGACGCACCCGTTGCTTTCATAATCTCCGAAAGAACAAGAGAGCCTGCTGCAATAACATCGACGCGACCTGGGTGCATATATCCAAGTGCTAATCGTTGTTCGCGATTTTTAGTTAAAAACATATCTGATACAGCATGGACCTGAGTGGCAGAAATCCGAGCAAGATGGATTGCATATCGATCATATTCACTCAGATCTAGGCCAGCTGCAGCCACTGTTGTTGCAGTCCCTGCTACGGCGACCAATGTTTTAGCCGTCGTAATAGGCACTTCTGCTGCAGCCAAATCAATTGCTGCCTGGATATCTGTTCTAGCTAATTCAATTTGTTCAGGTGTTGCAGGATCATTTGCAAAATGGCGTTCACTCATCCGAACACATCCAATGTTCACACTGCGCGCAGACTCGACAGATGTTGTGCCAAATACAAACTCTGTCGATCCCCCACCAATATCAACAACCAAGAATGGACCCTCTTGCGGATCTAAATCCCGGATGGCACCAGCAAAGGAGAGCGCAGCTTCCTCATCACCGCTAATTACCTCAATTTCTATCCCCAAACGCTCGCGCACACCATCAACAAACAAGTGGCGGTTTGTTGCATCACGGGTCGCACTCGTTGCACAAAATCTGATCTTCTCAACTCCACGCTTTGCGATCTCTGCTGCAAACTTATCAACAGCGGCCAAAGTGCGAGTGATCGCATCAAGATGGAATTGACCTCTCTGGTCCACGCCTTGTCCTAATCGCACAATCTCCATATCGCGCACAACTTCGCGAAAATTATTGCCATCAATATCTGCGATCAGAAGTCGAATGGAGTTAGTGCCGCAATCTATAGCTGCTACTCGCATGGGTTTGCCTGCCACCATTTAGGTAGTTTTGCTAACGCTTCATCACCCAATGGATTCACATCAGGACCCGCTGCAAGTGAATGTGCTACTAATGAATGTAAGCACTTAACTCGATTGGGCATTCCGCCAGCCGAAACATCCTCTACCTCTGGCACATCAATCCCAAGTGCCGAACGAGATGCGATGTAATCATCATGTGCTGCGTGATAGGCACCTGCTAACTCGGCATCTATTTCAAGTCGATCATTCATTTCACCCATAAGTCCAGTTGTTTCTAGGGTGGAAATAACAGCTGTTAATCGTGGGCAGGTTGCATAGTAAAAGGTAGGAAAAGGAGTGCCATCTTCTAGTCGAGGTGGGGTTTCAACAACTGCGGGCTTGCCGCATGGGCAACGATAGGCAATTGCATGAACATCTCTTGGTGTGCGACCTAATTGGGTCTCGATACAGTCAAGATCACCATTGCTTACTTCGCGCATTAATTTCCAGTTTCGCTAATTGATGCAATTAACCGTGCATACCAAGGCTGTCCATCGGTCAGCGAGCTTGCGATTTTCGTAGATCCATTATTTGATTCAGTTGTTGAATTGTCAGTGACTATGTATTGACGCTCTCCAGGCAAAACAAAGTGCAGTCGTTCGCGTGCTTGAGTTTTGATGTATTCAGGATCCTGCCATAGCAATAACTCTTCTCTAGCCTTCTGCAGAGCAACATTGTCTGCAGAAAGCTGAGACTTCAATGCACTTATCTGTGCTCGTTGTGTGAAGTAATGCTTCACAGGTGGAGCAATAGTTAAGGCAAGTACGAAAAGGATTGCTGATAGAGCTAAAACGCGATTAGAGGTACGTCGACGACGAAAGCGAAGTTGACGACGTGCCATGGCTAATTCTTACGCCTTGAAACGTGGGAATGCGTCGCGACCTGCATAACGCCCACCCTCAGCTAGTTCTTCTTCAATACGAAGAAGCTGGTTGTATTTTGCAACGCGCTCTGTGCGAGCTGGTGCACCAGTTTTGATCTGTCCACAGTTAAGAGCGACAGCTAGATCAGCAATTGTTGTATCTTCTGTTTCACCTGAACGATGGCTCATCATGCTGCGATAGTCAGCACGGTGTGCCATTTCAACAGCATCGATTGTCTCTGTAAGAGTTCCAATCTGATTTACCTTCACCAAAAGTGCATTGGCTGTGTTTCCAGCAATTCCCTTTGCAAGACGCTCTGGGTTAGTAACAAATAGGTCATCTCCAACGATCTGGATGCGTGAACCAAGGACCTTAGTCATCTGTGTCCAGCCAGCCCAGTCCTCTTCATTGAGAGGATCTTCAATAGAAACGATCGGGTATGCATCCACTAGAGATGTGTAATAAGCAATCATTTCATCAGATGTCTTAAGAGCGCCTTCAAACTTGTACTTACCATTCTCATAGAACTCAGTTGCAGCAACATCCATTGCAAGTGCGATTTCAGAACCTGGCTTATATCCAGCAGCTTCAATAGCTTCTAGGATCAAATCAAGGGCTGCGCGGTTGCTATCTAGGTTTGGAGCAAAGCCACCTTCATCGCCAACAGATGTTGCAAGTCCCCGCTTTTTTAAGACAGCCTTTAATGCGTGATAGATCTCAGCGCCCCAGCGAACTGATTCGCGGAATGTTGGTGCACCAATTGGTGCGATCATAAACTCTTGAATATCAACGTTGGTATCTGCGTGTGCTCCACCGTTAAGAATATTCATCATCGGAATTGGAAGAACATGTGCATTTGGTCCACCTAGGTAACGGAACAATGATAGATCTGCAGATTCTGCAGATGCCTTAGCAACAGCTAAAGATGCACCAAGAATTGCATTTGCACCAAGTCGTGACTTGTTCTTTGTGCCATCTAGTTCAATCATCGCTGCATCAATAAGACGCTGATCCTGTGAATCAAAACCAATAATCGCTGGTGCAATTTCATTGTTAACAAAGGCAACAGCCTTTTCAACACCCTTACCGAGGTAACGCTTGCCACCATCTCGAAGTTCTGCAGCTTCAAATGCACCGGTTGAGGCACCACTTGGAACTGCAGCACGTGCCTGAGTTCCATCTTCTAATTCAATTTCAACTTCAACCGTTGGATTTCCACGGGAGTCGAGAATTTCACGAGCTGCTAACGCCTCGATGATTGCCATTGCGTATCTCCTAAAATTTATTAGAGCCTTGGGTTCTAAAACTGTGGCCGACCTCAACGCTGAAATGGCACCTAATTAACTATGCCAATCCTACCGTGAGTTATGCGGGGCCAATCTGTTGGACGATCCGCATGGCTTCCTTGCGCAGGGCAGCTTCGGCATCAATCCCGTTGGCATTTGCCCAAGCAATTACTGCTAGCAGGGCTTGGCCAACTGCTCCTTCATCAGCATCGCCATCGATTGAAACAGTATTTGGCGTAGTGACTTCAACATTATGTTTTTCTGCGCGATACAACAATTTTTCAACTAAAGGAAGCGCTGGTTGTGACATTGCAACACCATCTAGTGGTGATGTGCGGCCCTTTTCCTTCTTCTTAATCTCTTCCCAATTTTCAAGGACTTCTTGTGAGTCACGGACCTCAACGCCTGCAAACACATGAGGATGTCTGCGAATAAGTTTGTCAGCAATCCCCTGGGCAACATCTTCAATTGAGAATGGATCTGTTGGATGTTCTTCGGCCATGCGTGCGTGGAAATACACCTGCAGTAATACATCGCCTAATTCTTCACGCATATCAACACGGCTGTCAGATTGCACAGCATCTACAAATTCGTATGACTCTTCTAGCAAGTATTTAAGGAGAGACTCATGTGTCTGTTCTGCATCCCACGGACAACCACCCGGTGAACGCAACGTATTCATGACTTCAACTAGGCGTTGAAGCTGTGAATCGTGCATAGCTACGAACTAGTTACCTGAAGGAGTAACTGCAGATGATGCTGAGTCAGATGCTTGAATATCTGCAGTCTCTGCATTCCACTTACCGTAGCGAGGATTTACTGTTACGCCAAGCTCTTTTGACTTAGCAACAACAAGTTTTTGCAACTCAGGACCAACTTGATCTTGGGTCACACCAGCAGCAATAAGTGCCTGGCTAATCTTGTCAGAAAATGAAATTGCCTCGATGTATACATCAAGGTCTGCTGGTGCGATTCCAGCGCTCACTAATGCATTTGGAAGTGATGTTGTTCCGCCAACTTGCTCAATAATGCTTGCGCGACGTGTATCAATCTCAGCCTTTGTCACTTCAATCTTTAACTCTTCTCCTAGCGCGCGAAGAAGCTTGCTGAGCAAGTGAAAGCGAAGTTGTGAGCGGTTAAGAGACTCACCTGTTTCTAATTGCATCTGCGTTGTGTCTACTTTTGCTCGTTCAGCAAGAATTGAATCAATACTGCCTTGCACTGTTGCTTGAGTAATTTTGGTATCGCCAACTGTTGCTGCCGCTCCAACTTGTGAGCATCCTGTTAATAGGAGCGCTGTTGCTGCGATAATTGCAAGAAACTTCTTCACTATGAGCTCGCTTTCGGTACTTCGCTTAGTTGGATAAGGGCCTCAACGACCCAGGCCAGAAGAGAAGTATCCACTACAACAGGGGCGTTCTGCGACGGATTCCATGCATCAGCCTTTGGTAATGCCACTAAAACCGTGCTTGCTGCGCCCTTATAGAGCGAACCTGGATACAAACGTGTCAGACGTAACTGGCGAGATTCAGGTAGAACCATTGGAGCCAATCGAAGGAATTTGCCCTGCACAACAACTTCAGTCAATTTCACAGCTTTTGCTTGTGCGCGCAATGCAGCAACACCCAGCAGGGCTTTGGCTTCCTCCGGTAATTCTCCAAAGCGATCAAGTAGCTCCGCTTCGATCGATGAAACATCTGTTGGAGATTTCACATCAGCTAAGCGGCGATATAGATCAAGTCGCAATCTCTCTCCCGGCACGTACTCTGAAGAAAGGTGCGCGTTAATGGGAAGTTCAACTTTGCATTCAGAGACTTTCTCTTCTGTTTCAATAATTCCTGACTTATATTCCTGAACTGCCTCACCCACCATGCGCATATACAAATCAAAACCAACATCAGCAATGTGACCAGATTGCTCTCCGCCCAAAAGATTTCCTGCACCACGTATCTCTAAATCCTTTAGTGCCACGCGCATTCCAGAACCAAGGTCTGTGTTTGTTGCAATTGTTGTTAAGCGCTCGTGAGCTAATTCAGATAAAGGTTCATCTGCTGAGTACAAGAAGTAAGCGTATGCACGCTCACGACCGCGCCCAACACGACCACGGATCTGGTGTAGTTGTGAAAGTCCAAAACGATCTGCACGTTCCACAATAAGCGTGTTTGCATTTTGGATATCCAAACCACTTTCAACAATTGTTGTGCAGACTAAGACATCAAAGTCACGATTCCAGAAAGCAAGAATCACATCTTCAAGTTCTCCTTCAGACATCTGGCCATGGGCAACGCGAATGCGTGCTTCTGGAACAAGTTCCTTTAAGTGCAACGCTTTGCGGTCAATACTCTCAACTCGGTTGTGTAGATAGAAAATTTGGCCATCACGTAGTAATTCTCGATGTATCGCTGCAGCAATCTGCGCTTCTTCAGCAGGACCCACATAGGTAAGGATCGGATGGCGCTCTTCGGGTGGTGTTGTAATCGTGGACATTTCACGAATACCAGTAACAGCCATTTCAAGTGTGCGCGGAATTGGAGTTGCAGACATAGCTAATACATCCACGGTTGTGCGCAATTTCTTTAGAGACTCTTTTTGCTCAACACCAAAGCGTTGTTCTTCATCGACAATAACTAATCCCAAGTCCTTAAACTGCACATCATTTGAAAGTATTCGGTGCGTACCAATAACCACATCGACTGATCCTGCAGCCAAGTTAGCCAAGATCTCTTTGCTTTCTTTAGCTGTATTAAAGCGAGACAGTCCAGCAACCTTTAAAGGGAAACCTGCATATCTTTCTTCAAATGTTTTTGAGTGTTGTTGCACAAGCAATGTAGTTGGAACAAGCACGGCCACCTGCTTGCCATCTTGCACAGCTTTAAATGCTGCGCGGATAGCAATCTCAGTCTTTCCATACCCAACATCTCCACAAATAATGCGGTCCATTGGATATGGACGTTCCATGTCCTCTTTCACATCATTAATTGTTGAGAGCTGATCTGGTGTTTCAATATATGAAAAAGAGTCTTCTAACTCTCGTTGCCACGGTGTATCAGGAGAAAATGCAAAACCTGGAGAGCTAGTACGTGCGGCATATAACCTGATTAATTCACCAGCGATCTGTCGCACCGCCTTGCGCGCACGACCCTTTGCTTTTTGCCATTCACCGCTACCAATGCGATGAACCGTTGGGGCTTCACCACCAACGTACTTTGATACTTGTTCAAGAGTATCTGTGGGTACAAATACGCGATCACCTGGTTGACCACGCTTTGCGGGGGCGTACTCAATAATTAGATATTCCCTCGTAACACCAGCAACTGTGCGCTCTAACAGCTCAACATAGCGACCAATACCATGTTGTTCGTGAACAACATAATCACCGCTTTTGAGTTCTAGGGGATCAATTGCTTGTTTGCGCTTTGATGGCATTCGGTCGCCATCTCTAACGCTTCCCTTGCTTCCCGTTAAATCTCTCTCGGTCATAAAGAAAACTTGATCATCAGCGCTCTCAAAACCATGAGTGATGATTGAAGTTGTTAAATAGATGCTCCCCTTTGCCGGCGTTGCAGCAAGTTTTTCAACTATCTGTACAGGCAAATCTGCACTTCTAAATATCCCTGCATATCTTTCTAACATTCCATGTCCATGAGTAGCAAAAATTACGATGCGATGTTCTTCTAATGATTGGCGCAAGACCTCAACGGTTCGTTCAATGTCTCCGCGCATTGGGTCAATGGGTGAATAATCCAAAAAGAGGGTGTTCTCTTCTAAATCAGTTCCGAATGGACTTAATTCAGTAGCTGTTATGCCACAAGAAGCAATCTCTTCTTTGAGCTCATCCCATGAAATATATGTTCCGGTTCCATCATGTAATGGTGCAATCCCACCTAGCGCTGCATTTGACCATGATGCATTGAGAAACTCTTCATTAGTAGCTAACAAATCCGCAGCCCTAGAACGAATACGTTGTTCATCGATAAAGACAATTTGTGTGTTTGCCGGCATGCGAGATAACAGCGTCTCTGTCTCATCAATGAGCAAGGGAATCAATGACTCCATACCCTCAAAGGCAATACCTTCGCTTGTTTTTTCTAACATCTCGGCAGCGGCCGGGTACTTATCGATAAAGTCAATTGCACGGTGTCTCACTTCAGTCGTCAACAGCATTTCACGGCAAGGGTAAATCTCCACACTGCCAAGAACTGGTGCATATGTGCGCTGATCTGAAACTTCAAAGTAACTCAAATCTTCGATTTCATCGCCAAAGAAGTCGATTCGAATTGGATGATTGCTTAAAGGCAAAAAGAGATCAACGATTCCGCCTCGCACGGCAAACTCTCCGCGGCGCTCAACTAAATCGGTGCGTGAATAAGCAAGAGAGGATAAGTGTCTAACCAAAAGATCTAGTGATTGCTCTTTCCCAATCTCTAATTTCATTAATGGTGTTGAGCCTAGGTTGCTAATTATTCTATGGATTGCGCCTCGGACGGGTGTAACAACAATTGGGTTGATTGAATGCTTGTTTTGTAATGCGTAGAGAGTTTGAATTCTCTTTGCAACGGTGTCACTTCGCGGGCTTAACCGCTCATGAGGCAATGTTTCCCATGCTGGAAACTCCAAGACATTGTCATAGAGCTCACGTAACTCGTTGACAAGATCTTCGCTACTGCGACTTGAACTAGTAACAACTAATAACGGATGTGATGATGCGCGTGCGGCAAGTAAGAATGGATACATCGATTGCGGTGCCACGATATGAGATGCATCGGGTGCATTTGGCAGGACAGGAATAAGTCCACGCATGCGTGCCTCCAATGCCTTAAGGCCCCATTTCCTTTTGGAGGGGGGTCCAAATGGAGGGGCTTGATGTGCCAAGTGTAATTTGTTTTGAGCAGACCTCGATACCTGAGAGGATTGCCCAATGAGCCAGAGCCCAATCGCTGCAGATGATGCAGGACTACGTAGCGATGTGCGCCGCCTTGGAGATTTATTGGGCCAAACTCTTGTTCGCCAAGAAGGTCCTGAACTTTTAGCATTGGTAGAAGAGGTACGAAAGTCAGTTCGTGAGGGAAATGGCGCTGAGATTCTTGCCAAACTTTCAGTTGAAGACTCTGTGCAGTTAGTACGAGCATTTAGTACTTATTTTCACTTAGCAAATGTTGCCGAACAAGTTCACCGTGCCCGGGTTTTAGCAGATGCACGTGCCACTGGTGGTTCATGGCTTGCTCGCGCAGTTGACCGCATTGAAGTTGCGTTAAAGGCTCAAACACCTGGACATGAATTAAGCAAAGAAGATATTGAACAATGGGTTGCTGCGATGTCTGTGCGACCTGTTTTCACAGCGCATCCAACTGAAGCTGCGCGACGTTCGGTGTTGAACAAGCTAGGAAGCATTGCAGAATTATTAGATGACCCACGTAATCCTTCTCAGCAAGATCGTTTGGCAGAGACAATTGATTTACTGTGGCAAACAGACGAGCTTCGTTTAGGACGACCAGAACCTTTGGATGAAGCGCTTAACGCTTTGTATTATCTGGATGATCTATTCACCCAAACAGTTCCAGAAGTTCTCAATGACTTTGCAAAAGAAATGAAGCGCATCGATGTTGAGGTTCCGATCACCGCTCGTCCGCTGTCTTTTGGTAACTGGATCGGCGGAGATCGAGATGGAAATCCAAACATCACAGCGCAGGTAACAACAGATGCCATGGTGTTGCAGGTTGGGCATGCAATTCGTGTAACTATTGCGGCAATGAATGATTTGCGTCAGATGCTTTCAGTTTCAACAAAGATTGTTGGGGCAACACCTGAACTAACTGCATCTGTTCAAAAGGATCTAGTCAACATTCCAGAATTTGAACCACGATTCTTGCGCCTCAACACTGAAGAGCCATATCGCTTAAAGGCAACAGCAATCGTGCATCGTTTGGCAGCTACGCGTGATCGCCATGCAAAAGGTGCAGCACATGTGCCACATCGCGATTATGCAAACACAGCCGAACTACTCGCAGATCTAGTGTTGATGCGTGATTCGCTCATGGCAAACCGTGGCGAACTGATTGCCACAGGCTTACTTGAGCGCACTATCCGCACCGTCGCCGCTTTTGGAATTACTCACGCAACGATGGATGTTCGTGAGCATTCAGATGCTCACCACCATGTATTAAACCAAATCATTGGTGTTAATGGATATCTGGCTAAGCCCCACGGGGAAAAGTTTCAGCTACTGACAAAAGCACTTGCTAACACAACGATGTATGACACATCAAAGTTGGACGCATTAGGCAAGAAAACACTAGATACCTTTATCGCAATTAATGATTTAGTAGATCGATTCGGACCAGAAGCCATTGAGACCTACATTGTTTCGATGACTAAGGGCGCAGATGATCTAGTTGCAGCAGTGGTTATTGCCCAGCAGGCAGGACTTGTTTCACTGAAAGAAAAGAAAGCTGTCATTGGGTTTGCGCCATTGCTTGAAACAGTTGCCGAACTTCGAGCTGCGGGACAAATACTTGAAAAGCTTTTAAGTAATCCTGCCTACCGCGCAGTGGTTTCTTTGCGCGGTGATCTGCAAGAGGTAATGCTTGGATATTCAGATTCTAATAAGGATGCAGGAATTGCAACGAGTCAGTGGGAGATCCACCGTGCTCAGCGTTCACTGCGAGATGTTGCAATGAAGTACGGCGTCAAGCTTTCCTTATTCCACGGTCGCGGTGGTTCTGTTGGTCGCGGCGGCGGACCAACATATGAAGCCTTGATCGCATTGCCATGGGGATCAGTTGATGGTCAGATAAAGATGACAGAGCAAGGCGAAGTAATTAGTGACAAGTACGCACTTCCTTCACTTGCTCGCGAAAACGTTGAATTAACTTTGGCCGCATCATTAGAAGCCACTGTTTTAAATCGTGGTCCGCGACAAACTCCTGCAGAGTTGAAGTCCTGGGGCGATTGCATGCAATTGCTCAGTGATGCTTCCTTTAAGCAATATCGCTCACTCATTGATCAACCAGATTTGCCGGCTTACTTCTATGCATCTACTCCAGTTGAACAGCTGGGAGATATGTTCTTGGGCTCTCGTCCATCACGTCGCCCAGATGCTGCAAGTGGTCTTGATTCTCTTCGTGCGATTCCTTGGGTATTTGGCTGGACTCAATCACGTCAGATTGTGCCTGGTTGGTTTGGTGTGGGATCGGGACTTAAAGCAGCACGCGAGGCTGGGCATTCAGATCTTTTAGCTCAAATGCTTAAAGAGTGGCATTTCTTCACAACCTTTATTAGCAACGTTGAAATGACACTTGCAAAGACAGACTTAGCTCTTGCAAAGCGTTATGTGGAAACACTTGTTCCAACAGAACTCCATCACTTCTTGGATGAAATTCAAGCCGAGTTTGAATTAACTGTTGCAGAGATCTTGAAACTTACGCACAAGAAGGCTTTGCTTGGCGATCAGGAAATCTTGGCCAGAACATTGCAGGTTCGCGATGCTTATCTTTCACCAATACATTTGTTGCAAATCAATCTGCTCAAGCGCGTTCGTGATGCTGGTGATTCGGCAGATCCAGTGCTGCGCCGTGCTTTATTACTAACAATCAATGGTGTTGCAGCAGGACTTCGCAATACTGGCTGATTTAGCTATTAAATGTGGACTGAGTTACTTCTAAACCTCTTGTAATAAGAGATTCCACAACATCTGCCCCACGATCAATAAACTCACTTAAATCTTTTTGTTCAACCTTTGAAAATGCTTTCAACACAAAATCTGCTGGGTCTTGCTGCCCCATTGGTCGGCCAATGCCTAAGCGAACACGGTAGTAATCAGGACCATCAAATGCTGATGTCATTGATTTCAAACCATTGTGGCCATTGTCCCCGCCGGCAAGCTTGGTCCGAATAGCAGCAAAAGGAATATCGAGTTCATCATGTAACGCAATTATGTTTTCTGGCTCAACAGAATAGAAATTAGCTAGGGCTTTAATTGGTCCGCCTGTTTCATTCATGTAGCTCTTTGATTTTGCAAGAATTACTGAATGGGTGCCAGCATCTAATTTATAGGCGGCAATATCTGTGCGGGATTTGTGTGATGAAAATTTGATTGAGTGGCGACTTGCTAACTCATCAATCACCATCTGGCCGATGTTATGACGTGTGGCAGCGTATTGATCTCCTGGATTACCCAGTCCCACTACCAACCACGTCATAACAACAAAGCCTAAGGGTTAAGCGTCCTTCTTCTCGGCATCTGCAGCAGGTGCTGCAGCATCTGTTTCCACTGGTGCTACTACTTCTTCCACAACTGCAGTTGACTTCTCAGATATGTGAATAACGATTGTCTTTGGATCAGATTCGAGTTCAACGCCTGCTGGAAGTACAACATCTGATGCATACTTTGAAGAACCTGCGCTAAGACCTTGAATATCCACTTCTAGGAAGCTTGGGATAGATGAGGCGTCAACGCTTACTTCAATTGAGTTGTGTACGTGCTCAAGAATTCCATCACGATCGTGCTCACCAACTGTGTGAACAGGAACTGAAACAACAACCTTCTCGCCGCGGCGAACCAAAACTAGGTCAACGTGCTCAAGAATCTGCTTAAGGAAATCGCGAACGATTACCTTGGGAAGAGTTAGCTCATTCTTGCCATCAATTGTGATGTCTAAAAGAACGTTTGACTGCTTAAGAGCAACGCCAAGTTCCTTTGCAGGAAGAGTGATGTGTAGAGGCTTTTCTCCGTGACCGTAGATAACAGCAGGAACTAAACCATCGCGACGTGCACGACGTGATGCGCCCTTACCAAATTCAGTACGAGTGGTTCCGACGATCTTTACTTCTGCCATTTTTAAACCCTTTGCTCCTAGTAGTCCTGGTTCTTCGGTGCGTACACAAAGTTCCAGCAGGAGAAAAATCCCTTACCCGTCGATCACGGAAAGCTATTCGCTACCCTCGCCGGAACAGGTCGAACAGTATCTTTTAAGCCAGCTCTGAAGCAAATTGAGGCTTAGGAATGACCATCAAACAGGCTTGTAACTGATCCATCCTCAAAGACCTCGCGGATCGCGCGGCCCAGAAGCGGAGCAATTGAAAGTACGGTCAAATTATCGAACTTCTGATCCTCTGTAATTGGCAGAGTATTTGTGATGACCACTTCTGATGCACGGCAGTTCTTTAAGCGATCAACTGCAGGACCACTAAACACCGCATGAGTTGCAGCAATGATTACATCTGCAGCACCTGCATCAAATAACGCATCTACCGCCTTTGTAATTGTGCCCGCTGTGTCAATCATGTCATCGATAACTACACATGTTTGTCCAACAACATCACCAACAACGCGACCTACTATGGATTCATTAGGAACACGTGGGTCACGAGTCTTATGAATGAAAGCAATTGGGCATCCGCCAAGAAGATCTGACCAACGCTCTGCAACGCGAACACGTCCTGAGTCAGGAGAAACAATTGTTAAGCGTGTGCGATCAACCTTGCTACCAACATAATTTGCAAGCATTGGTAGTGCGAACAGGTGATCAACAGGACCATCAAAGAAACCTTGAATCTGTGAAGTATGCAGATCAACAGCCATCAAACGATCGGCACCTGCAGTTTTGAAAAGATCGGCAATCAAGCGAGCTGTGATTGGTTCGCGTCCGCGGCTCTTCTTATCTTGACGAGCGTAACCATAAAAAGGTGTAACCACTGTAATGCGTTTTGCAGATGCACGCTTCAAAGCATCAATCATGATCAACTGCTCCATGATCTGCTTGTTAACTGGATCTGTGTGGCTTTGAATTACAAATGCATCGCAACCGCGAACTGATTCTTCGAAGCGAACAAAGATTTCACCATTTGCAAAATCATATGCAGACATTGGTGTTAAAGGAATACCAAGCTCGGCAGCTACTTCATCAGCTAGTTCGGGAAATCCGCGGCCTGCAAATAGGCGCAATCTTTTTTCAGAAGATAAACGGATCTCGCTCATATATCTAGCCCTTCTTCGTACTTGCTTCGGCGGCTTGTGCGGATTTACTTCCTGGGCGCTTGCGCAGTACCCAATCTAATACATTTCTTTGCTTCGCTCTGCCAACACCAATTGCTCCGGCTGGAACATCTTCTGTAATAACCGATCCAGCAGCCGTATAAGCACCATCTCCAATTGAGACCGGTGCCACAAGCATTGTGTCGCTTCCAATGCGGACCTGATCGCCCACTGTGGTGTGATGCTTTTCTACGCCATCGTAATTAACAAAGATCGTTGCTGCGCCAATATTGCTGCCCACACCGATCGTTGCATCGCCAACATATGACAGATGCGGAATCTTTGAACCAGTACCAACGGTTGCATTTTTCATTTCAACAAATGCACCAGCCTTGGTTGCATCACCGAGCTGTGTTCCTGCTCGTAAATATGTAAATGGGCCCACTGTGGCACCTTCACCGATCACAGTTTGGATGGCGATTGATTCAAGAACCTGTGCGCCTTGTTTAACAACGCAATCGGTCAGCGTTGTGCGGGGTCCAATAATAGCCCCTGTTGCAACCTTTGTTGAGCCAAGGAGTGCGGTACCTGGATGCAGTGTTACATCATTAGCAAGTTCAACAGTTGCATCAATCCAAGTAGTTGTTGGATCAACGATTGTGACGCCTGCGCGCATCCATTGATCATTGATGCGATCTCGAAGCATGGCGGCACTTTCAGCCAACTGCACGCGATCATTAACGCCAAGCGTTTCAGTGAAATCCTCGATCATGATTGCAGCAATTGATTCACCGGCAGACTTTAAGATTCCGATGACATCAGTTAAATACAACTCACCCTGTGCATTTGCCGTTGTTAACTTGCCAATAGAGGCTGCGAGCTTTTCGCCATCAAATGCATACACACCACTGTTAATTTCATAGATGAACTTTTCATCATCTGTTGCATCTTTTTCTTCAACGATGCGTAGTAGCTCATCACTATCGTCTCGAATAATGCGGCCGTAACCAGTTGGCTCTGGATGCTCTGCCGTTAAAACAGATGCGGCAAACTTTCCTGATGTGTGGGCTTGGACAAACTGTGCCAATGAATCACCAGATAGCAATGGCGTATCGCCAGCTAAAACTAAGACTGTTCCCTTTAGTGCTTTGCCTGCGAGCGCTAACTGCGCTGCATGTCCTGTACCACCGCGGCGCTCCTGAAAAACTGTTGTTGCTTTTGGAGAAATATCTGCGATGTGCGCTTCGACTGCTTCGCGACCTGAGCCAACAACGATTCGAAGTTCAGTTGGATTGAGG
>Ga0304730_1000670_pt1 | contig 28577 bp, 21 predicted proteins | sample M_130628_MF_Meta_FD_190474 | JGI IMG/M metagenome (GOLD analysis project Ga0304730, IMG submission 190474) | Freshwater microbial communities from Lake Montjoie, Canada to study carbon cycling - M_130628_MF_MetaG (v2) (version 2) | ecosystem: Environmental > Aquatic > Freshwater > Lake | place...
GTTAACAGCAAAAAAATCCGAGAAGAAAGCGGAATAAAATCTTTATAATTTTTTTATGAATGGATGTTCAATTATAATTTGCACGCAAAGTAGATCGACTTTATTGAAAACTTGCCTTCAATCTTTTATTGCTCAAAATCAGGTTTTTGAGCATATTGAGTATATCGTGGTAGACAATCAATCAACAGACGATACCAAAGAAGTAACCATTTCTTTTCAAAATAATTTGAAAAATCTTCATTACGTTTTTGAAGAAAAAATTGGGTTGAGCCATGCAAGAAATAAAGGAGTGGAAGTTTCAAAGTATAATTGGGTTTGCTTTATGGATGATGATGCATTAGCGCATACTGATTTCAATCAAGTGATGATGGAAACCATAAATAAAAATTTGTTTGATGGTTTTGGTGGCATGTTTTATCCTTGGTACAGAACACCCAAACCCAAATGGTTGTCGCCAATTTTTGGACAAATGCCTTTGCTAAGAAATGACATTGGTACATTGCCCGATAATCAACATGTAGCTGGTGGTATTTGTGCTTTTAAAAAACAGCATTTACTAAAAGCGGGCGGATTTCCTCCGGATATTGGCATGCGTGGAAATGTTGTTGGCTATGGAGAAGAAAATTATCTTCAAGATAAAATGAGGGCAAACGGAGATGTCATTGGATTTGTTCCCAATTGGAAAATGGATCACCTTGTAGCAGAATACAAGTATACATTAAATTGGCAATTAAAAAGATTCATTGGAAAAGGAAGAGATAAACAATTGTCTTCTGGGAAAAAATTACCCATTATTCAAAAAATATCTTTAAGTTTTCGAGCGATTGCTGTGCTGTTGTTTTACTGTTTTAAATTGCTTCCAAAGCTTTTTTTTAGTAAAAACTATTACTTTCAAAATTATATATTAGACGTATTAAATTATCCAAGTATGCTATGGGGTAAGATAACTGTTTGATAATCTAAAATTTACATGAAAATTACTATTTGTAATGTATAAAAAGTTAGCTTTGAAAACCAATAGTCTGTATAACAGTTTCTCCATTTTTTTGAACTATTTCAAAGAAAAAAATGCTTAAATTGAATGATAAACTTATAATAAATGAAATTACTTTTTTTAGACACAAAGCCCATTCGAAGAGGTGCACAGGTTTTTGTCGACGACTTAAGTCAGTATTTTCACGAAGACGGCATTGCCATTAAAAAAGTGTATTTATATGCATACCATGAATCTGTAAAACTGAATTTATTGGATCAGGATACAGAGTTGAATGGAAATGAAAATCATATTTTCGAAAAGATTCCGACTATTCATCCCGGCTTGTTGTTACGATTGATTAGTACGATAAATACCTGGAATCCTGATTTTGTTTTGCTTAATGGTTCGCGTACATTAAAATATGGTGCAGCTGCAAAGCCTTTTTTAGATAAAAAGACAAAACTGATTTACCGCATAATTGATAGTCCTAAATTTTGGAATCGTTCTGTATTAAAACAATTTTATTATAGAAAATTAATTCTTTCAAAAATTGATGCGGCTGTTGGTGTGAGTCAGGCTTCTTTAAATGACATGGTTGCGCTTCATGGGTACAGCAAACCTACAACGGTTATCCATCGTGCCATTCAAGAAAATAAATTTAGAAATGTACCATCAAAAGAAAACTGTAGAATAAAATTCAATATTACTTCTTCAGATAAAATATTGTTGTTTCTTGGAAATTTAACCCCACAAAAAAGACCAGATCGTTTTGTTGAAATTATTAAATTAGTGAAACAAAATTTTCCAGATATTAAAGCATGGATTGTTGGAGACGGTGTACTTCGAAATGATACAGAAGAACTGGTAAAAAAGTATGACCTTCAAAACAACATTAGATTTTGGGGGTATCAACAAAATGTAACAGAATTAATTGCTGCATCAGATTTACTGGTTTTGAGTAGTGATACAGAAGGATTGCCTGGTGTTGTTTTGGAATGTGGTTATTTAGGCGTTCCGGCAGTTTCTGCCAATGTTGGTGGTATAAATGAATGTTTGGAAAATGGGAAAACAGGTTATGTGGTTCAAACACAAAATCCAGTGGATTATGCCAATTACATTGTTGAATTATTGAACGATGAAGAAAAGCGAATTACAATGGGATTGCTTTCTATGAAAAAAGTAAAAACTGGTTTTACAATGGATATGGTTGCAGAGAAATATTTACAATTTTTTCATTCTTTAAAATAAAAAATTAGCAATTAAAACATGTCTTTTTTCTCAATCATCATTCCAACTTATAACCGAGCGCATATCATTAGGAATGCTATTGAGGCGGTGCAGTTGCAAACTTTTACGGATTTCGAGTTGATTATTTCGGATGATGGTTCCACTGACAATACGGAAGAAATTATAATGCCGTTATTAAAAGATTCGAGGATAAAATATATTGTACAATCCAATAATGGTGTTTGTGCTGCTCGGAATTTTGGCGCAAAAAAAGCAACTGGAAAGTACTTGGTTTTTTTAGATAGCGATGATACTATAAATAATAACTGGCTTTACGATTTTCATAACTTAGCTCAAAAAAATTTCGATATTGTTTTTTGTAGTATGGTTGTTATTGATCCAAATGGGTTTGAAAAAAAAACCAGTTGCCTCAAACCATATAAAAAAGGGAATGAAAAAGGAATTTTTAATGCCGGGACTTGGGCAATGAAACGTGATTTATTTTTTGATATTGGATTATACGATGAACAAATTAAATATGGTGAAAACACGGAACTGAAATTTAGATTTTTAGACAAACAGGTTGAATTTGGCTTTGTAGATAATTACAATTTTATTTATAAAGAATCAATTTCTGGTGGAAGCAAACAAACGGCAAACAAATTGGAATCCAATTTATATATTTTGTCAAAGCATGCTGTTTATTTTAAAAGAAACCCAGAAGTGAGACGTCTTTTTTTACAAGTTGCAGCTGTTTCTGCAGCTAGATTAGGAAAATGCAAACAAGCCAATGAGCTGTTTTTTCAAGCTTGGAAAACAAATAAATCTGATGTAAAATTGATAATCCAATGTGTAATTTCAATGGTTCCAATTTTAACTAAATTAAAATGGAAACCAATATCAACCAATATCCAATAATATGAACCCCAAATCTTCAACCAATTATTTTGCCGCATTTGTAATGACATTTGAGCGAACGCATCTTATCAATGATACTATTGATAAATTGTTGGCGCAAAGCTTACCTCCAGAAAAAATATTAATAATTGACAACAGTATTTCTTCAAAAACACAAGATTTTTTTTCGACGTACAAAAATCCCAAAGTAGAATATTTTAGGGTGGGGAAAAATATAGGTCCAGCAGGTGCTGCAAAAATTGGACTTGAAAGGCTATCACAGGAAGGATACAAATGGATTTACTGGGGTGATGATGACGATCCTCCTTTTTTTAAAGACAATTTCGAGGTGTTATTAAATATGGCTGATTCTATTCCAGATTGCGGGTGTGTAGGTGCTGTAGGTCAATTTTTCAATAAAAAAAATGGGTTAATAGAAAGAGTAATTGATGAAGAGTTGCAAAAAAAAGGGGAATTAAAAATAGACACCATTGCTGGAAATATGTCCAAAATAATCAACGCTGATGTTGTTTTAAAAAATAAAGTATTGCCAGATGAATCGTTGTTTTTTGGTATGGAAGAATTAGATTATGATTTGAGGATTCAAAAAGCCGGTTTTAATTTATACGTTGACCGATCGATGTATTTAAGGTATCGAACCCAAAGCAATCATCTGGGCAAAAATGTTAAGCGTGGTTTAAAAAAAGACAGTAGTCGAATGCAAAGAGATTATTATTCCACCAGAAATGGGCTGTTTATATTTAAGAAAAATGGGTTAATGCTTGCTTTATTAATTAATATTTTCAGGATATTTTATAAGATGATTACTTCGTTTAAATACGGTAGTAATTATGGAAGACGATATTCTAAGTATTTGTGGAAAGCATTGCGTCATTTTATAAAAGGCAAGAAAGGAAGGGTGGTTTTTTAATAAATTTATCAAAATCATATATTGATTCTGGGTTTAAATTTTGTAATTAGAATAAAACCATTTATTAAAATAAAATGCCCTTATTTTTCGAATCAAACCAACTTAGATAAATAATAAAAACTATTAAATGTAAAATGAGAAAATTAAAAATTGGGAATGAACAATTTTTTATTTTTGAATTTTGAATTTCAACTTGAAAATTAATAAATGAAGGTAATTTTTACCATAGATAGTTTACAACAGGGTGGGGCAGAACAGAGTTTGGCAAATATCATTGAGCATTTTTCGCCATCAGCAGAAATTACAGTCGTTTATTTTAAAGCGAAAGAAAATCTATTGCCACAATTTAAAATGTTGAATTGTAAATTAATTTCAGTCAATTTAACTGGTCAATTTACTTGGTTTAAAGGTGTAAGCAAGTTATTAAAAATCATAAAAAAAATCAAGCCCGACCTTGTCGTTTCTTGTCTTTATCAAAGTAATATCATAAGTAGAATAGCTTGTAAAATCTCAGGCACAAAATTAATTGGCACATTTGTAAGTGATAGTTATAGTAAGGAGCGTTCGATTAGTTTTTCAAAAAAGCGAAAATTAGGTGCGGCTTATTTTTTATGGATAGATCAAATCACATCCAAAATTCCAGTCGCTTGGATCGCCAATTCCGAGAGTATAAAAAAATCAAATTGCACTATTTTAGGTGTTGATCCAAATAAAGTAACGGTTATTTATAGGGGTCGAAATGTGGATATTATTCAGCCTTGGGTCGTTCCACAAAATGATGCTATTATTCGTTTTGCATTTGTTGGTAGATTGCTAGAAACAAAAGGATTAAAAGAGCTTGTTAATGCGTTTGAATATTTATCAAAAGATAATCCTAACATTCATCTTGATATTTTTGGAGATGGTCCTTACAAGAAAACAATAACGAAACAAGTAGATTCAAGTACTTTTAAAAACAAAATCACCTTACACGGAAATATAGATAATGCCTGGAAAAATCTGTATCATTCAAATTGTTTTGTATTCCCTTCATGGTACGAAGGATTTAGTGGCGCATTGGTAGAAGCGATGATGTTGGGTATTCCAATTATAGCCAGTGACATTTCAATGAATTTAGAAGCTGTACAACCCGATTACACCGCTTTGGTATATCCTGTTAGAAATGAAAAAAAACTGGCTGAAAATATGAATGATTGTGTTGAGCATTATCCCAAAATGATTGAAATGGGCAAAAATGCTAGAACTGTAGCCATAGAAAAATTTGAAATCAAAACCATCGCGCATCAATATGAAACTTTTTTAAATCAAAAAATAAATGGTTAGTTTCGTTGAAAATTTTAAATTATAAGTTGATTCTATTTTAAGCATTATAATACAGTTATGATAAAAAAACAAATTGCATCATTTTTAAAAACATACTTCCCAAGTTTGATGTTTTCCCATAAATATTTTTCTCAGGATGGTGAAGATGTTATCTTAAATGCTTACTATAAATACAAAAAAAGAAATCATAAAGGTTTTTTCATAGACGTTGGCGCTCATCATCCTTTTCGTTTTTCAAATACTGCTTTGTTTTATAAAAAAGGTTGGCGCGGAATAAATATCGAACCAACACCCCATTTATTTGATGCCTTTTTGAAACACAGAAAAAATGACATCAACTTAAATATTGCCATTTCTGATACAAACGACACGTTAACTTTTTTTGAATTCAATGAATCTGCACTTAATAGTTTTGATGAAAAACTGTCGTTAGAAAGAGAAAGTAATCCAAGTTATAAAATCATTAATCGCAGACAAATTCAAGTGTACAAACTTGCTGATATTTTAGATAAGTATTTACCTGCCAATCAAGAAATCGACTTTTTGACTATTGATGTAGAAGGACACGATATGAACATTTTGCATTCAAACAATTGGGCAAAGTATCAACCTAAATTTATTCTAATTGAGGCTGACCTTGATTTTAATCATTTAAATGAAAATGAGATTTATAGATTTTTAATGGAGAAAAATTATCAGTTATCCGCAAAAGCAAAAAGAACGTTGTTGTTTAAATTAGAAGATTCATAAATAATTTATTGCGAATTAATAATTATTATGAATCAATTAAAATGAAGTTTTGACATCAGATTAATTTTATTTTTTTTTGAATTTTTACTTTTCAATTAATGTACGTTTCCGAAACCCAAATCCGAATACACTATGCGCTTACCGATCAAATGGGTGTGGTGTATCACGGACATTTTGCACAACTCTACGAAATTGGTAGAACAGAATCCATTCGTCAACTTGGATTTGCGTACAAAGACATTGAAGCGCTTGGAATAATTATGCCTGTAGTAAATCTACAAATTAAATTTTTTCAACCTGCTAAATATGATGATTTGGTTACGGTAAAAACTATACTAAAAGAGCTGCCTCAAAACCATAAAATTATTTATTATGGCGAAATATATAATGAGAAAAATGATTTACTCAGTACCGCAGAAATCACCATGTACTTCATGCATGCCAAAGAAATGACCAGAGCCAATATGCCAGAAGAATTAATTGGAAAATTAAAAGGGTATTTTGAGTAAAAAACTATTTGCCAGACAAACCATCTACACTTATTTTTCCAGGACCTAATAACAATAATAGTAAATATCCGCTCAAATATAAAGTGGCAGAAGCTCCATCTCCAAATACTTCGCCATTATGTGCTTTAAACAAAGCAACAGCCATACAAATAACTAAAGGAATTACAGTTAGCCTTGTAAACAATCCAATTGAAATAAACAACGCACAAAAGAATTCAGCAAATACAACCAACAATAATGAAACCGTGCTTCCCATTCCCATGAAATTCATAAATTCAGCTTTCTCTTCAGAAAAATGTATAAGTTTATTATAACCATGAGACATCATTAAAATACCAAAAACCAAGCGATGTACAAGCATCGCAAAATTAAATGCCGCTGGAGAATATTGAATGGATAATAACTTTTTCATTTTTATCTTTTTTAACTTTCGTAAATGTAATATTTTTTTTCATTTTTCTTTTACAATTGTTTTAACAAGGATTAAAAATTTGTTTCGTTTTTTTACAACTAATAATATTGCGCGACCATTAATAGCTTGCTTATCTTTGATTATATTTTTTCAAAGTAACTTTAACCCAAATCTGAAATCATTACTGCTATGACTTTAAAAAAAACATTCGGGGTTTTAATTTTTAGTTTCTCGTTTTTTACCTCATTTGCACAACCTACTCATACATACACTGACATTGAAAAACAATTCAAATCAGCTGAAGATTTAATTCAAAATAAACATTACGCGCTTGCATTTCCAATAATAAAATCTTTGAAAATAGATTTTCCAGACTACACTAAATCGAACCACAACTATTTACATGATGACATCAATTTTTATTACATTTTATGTGAACTAAAATTGATGCAATCCCTTGGTGCAGAACATGCCGTTTCATATATTCAATCCATCAATAATCAACCTCGTAAAGAACAACTTTCTTTTCATTTGGCGCATTATTATTTTTTACAACAAGATTTTGTAAATGCTATTGAATATTTCAACAAAGCTTCCGTTTATCATTTGTCCAATGAAGAAATTGCTGATGCTAAATTTGAAAAAGCATACGCATTATTTCATGAAAAAAAGTTTGAAGATGCGAAACCTTTATTTAATGAAATCCATCAGCTAAAAACCAATAAATATTATACCGCTGCCAATTATTACTATGGGTTCATTTCTTTTTATAATCAAGATTTTACAGAAGCATTGACTTCATTTAGAACCATAGAAACCGATCCCGAATACAATGCAGTGGTACCTTATTATGTAGCAGAAATTTTATACACTCAAGACGATAAAGCTAACGCGTTGATTTACGTGGATAGTGTGCTTGCACAAAATGGAGGTTCGTTTTATAAAAAAGAACTCGAACTCATCAACGCTCAACTTTATTTTGAAAAGCAACAATACAAGCAAGCATTGCCGCTATTTGCAGCTTATGCCGATCGAAATGAAAAAGTGACTAAAGAAGTGATGTATCAGTTGAGTTATTGCTATTACAAAAACAACAATTATTCAAAAGCTATTGAAGGGTTTAAACAGTTGAGCAATGAGAAAGACTCCATGGGGCAAAACAGTATGTACATTCTGGGCGAACTTTATTTGAAAGCCAATGATAAAGCCAATGCAAGATCTGCTTTTCAATTTTGTGCAGGAAACAATAGCGATGTTGTACAACAAAGAATTTCTAGATTGAATTATGCAAAACTTTCTTATGATTTGGGATATCAAGACATTGCATTATTAGAAACAAAAAGCTATATCAAAGATTATTCATCTACAAAAGACTTAGCAAGTTCAGAACCTTTTGCGCACGTTGCAGAGGCAAAAGAATTACTAATAAGCTTATTGGCAAACACCAACGATTATGATGAAGGTCTTGAAGTATATCAATCACTTAACCAAGCTACGCCTACAACACAGAAAGCCTATGCGAGATTGTTATACGGTAAATCAATTCAACTTATCAATGAACAGAAATTAAACGAAGCCGTTGAATATCTAAATAAAATTTTAAAAATAAGTGTTGCTACAAACGTAATTCCGTATGCTAATTTTTGGTTGGGTGAACTGGCTTATCGTCTTCGTCGTTATGATGATGCAGTAAAATTTATCACCCAATTCATAAACAGCAATATGCCTGCACAAGGTGAAGCCAATTTGTACAATGCTAATTATACTTTAGGTTATGCTTGGTTTCAAAAAGAACAATTTAAAAATGCACTAACTTATTTTGAACCCATTGCAAATACCGCTAAAGCCAATGCAACCACCATTGAACAAGATGCCTCTGTGAGAATTGCAGATTGCTATTACATGCAAAAAGATTTTTCAAAAGCAGCGGGTTTATACCAAACTGTAATAGACAAAAAATATGCTCAAACAGATTACGCACTGTATCAAAATGCAATGATTACCGGTGTTAAAAATAACACCGAAAAAATAAAATCTTTAACCGCTTTGGTAAAGCTTTATCCTTCGAGCACATTGGCATTAGACGCTCAACTTGAAATTGCACAAACCTATATTGCTGATGAAAAATATATGGAAGCTGTTCCTTTTTTAAATAACATTATAAATTCAAAAGAAGATGAATCGCTAAAACCAAGAGCTTATTTAAAATTGGGTGTAGCATATTACAACAATAACGACAATAAAAATGCATTGGTCGCTTATAAGCAACTTGTAAAGCTTTATCCTCAATCATCTGAATCTGAAGAAGCACTTAGCATTATTAAAGACATTTATGTAGAAGAAGGCAATCCAGATCAATACCTAGATTTGATGCGTGAAAATGGAATAACAGTAAATGTTTCAGAAGCTGATTCATTGAGCTATACTGCGGCCTTTAATAAATACAACAACAACGATTGTAATGGTGCTGTAAAAAGTTTTGATAACTATCTTTCAAAATATCCTGAAGGTGGTTTTGCCATTGAAGCTGCTTACTACAAAGGCGTTTGCTTACAAAAACAAAAAGATATTTCTGGTGCAATTGCTTCTTTCGACCTTGTTTATAAAAAAGGACTTAGTAAGTTTTATGACAATGCTACAATCGAATTGGCACGTCTGTATTATTTTGAAAATAAGGATTACAATAAATCTAAATTATACTTTGAAGCATTACAAAACAACAGCAGTAATCCAGAAATGAAATTGGATGCATTGCGTGGTTTGGTGCGTTGTTATTATCAGTTGAAAGATTACACAACAGCAAATACCGCTTCAAAAGAACTATTGTCCTTAAAAGGTATAAGCGCCGATGATAAAGCGATTGCTCAATTGGTGTTGGCAAAATCTTTACAAGCGACCAATCAAACAGACAAAGCAATAGAAGCTTTTAAAATTGTGGTTTCTCTAAACAAAGCATCTTGGGGTGCAGAAGCACGTTACGAGTTAGCTGCTATATATTTAGTCGCCGATAATTTAAATTTAGCTGAGAAGTACGCCATGCTTGTTATTAAAGAAACTGGATCTTACGACGAATGGGTAACGAAATCATACATTTTATTGGGTGATATTTTTATGAAACAGAAAGATTATTTTAATGCAAAAGCAACCTTCGAAAGTGTTTCTAAAAATGCAGCAATTGCATCTTTAAGAGATGAGGCCAACAATAAATTACAACAAGCAATTGCAGAAGAAAAGAAATCTTCTAAAATTGGAAACTAATTAATTCGTAAAAAAATATTCTAACAAATGAACGGATATAGATTCAAAAGTCAAATGCTGTTTTTACTGGGTTGTTTTGTTTTTCAAATTTGTACAGCTCAAAAAGACACAAGTGGAACCCAAGTGGTAACCATTGTTTCAGCCTATAAACCTGTAGTAAAAAAAGTGGCTAAAATAAATGTTTCGGCATCAAATTTACTTCCGGATTCAAACAAAAATTTGCTTCCTTACAATGTGCCTGTACAAAATCTAATGTACATGTATCAACCCATTGTCATTAAACCACTTGCTGTAACCAATACAGAATTGGTAAGTTTAGGAAGTAGGTATTTTGCAAAAGTTGGTTTTGGAAATTATACTACACCAAGCTTAAAAGCTATGGCTTTACTTGGCGACGGGATTACACATTTGGTGCAAGTTGATGCAGCTTACACTTCTTCAAAAGGAAAAATAATCCATCAGAATTTTTCCAATTTTAAGTTTGGTGCAAATGGTTCCTATTATTCAAACACACATGAAATTTATGCAGGTTTGAATTTCAACCGAAACCAATACTATTTATATGGTTATGATCATGATTCATTTAAATACAATAAAACGGATGTGAGTAGGTTATACCAAAATATTTCCTTTTCTGCAGGAATAAAAAATAGAATTCCAAATGGAATCGGTATTAATTATGACCCCAATATTTCAGTTGATTTATTTACTGCAAAATCAATGCTAAGCGAGTTTACATTTAAAGCAAATTTACCTGCAGAGAAAAAAATAAATAATAAAATATTGGCTCAACTTAATGCTTGGGCGGATTTAACTTCTTATAAATCAAAAATTCCTTCTTCGGATAGCATTAAATTCAATAACAATATTCTTGGCATTTCACCTACCATAAAATACACATCAAAAATAGTTCAAGTTTCTGGAGGATTCAACGTAATTGCCAACAATGGAAAAATCTTGGTTCAACCGAACATATACGGTGAAATGCCTTTGAAAAAACAAAAATTCTTATTGCAAGCCGGTTGGGTAGGTCATGTTCAAAAAAATACATTTAAAAATTTATCTGCACAAAATCCATATTTGAATAATGTCGACAAACAAATCAATACTACAGAAACAGAAATTTATGGTGGAATAAAATCTAACATTGGAAAGTATGTTGTGTTTTCTGCTAAAGCAGGATTTGTGCGCTATCGTGATTTTCAATTTTATATGAATGATACTTCAAGCATTGCCAATTACAAATCGTTTGTATTGTCTGAAGAATCTCGCTTAAATAATTTTAGGTTACATGGCGACATCAGTTATCATTTAAGAAATCGTGTACAATTCAATGCAGGTATGACAATAAACGGGTACACAGGAATGAAACGAAATGAAAAAGCATGGAATACCATACCTGCAGAATTTAATGCTTCTGCACAATGGAATGTCAATGAACGTTTACAATTAACAAGTGCTTTTTATTTTTTTAGTGGTGGCAATTATTTAGATAGTACAAAAAAAGCGGAAAGTTTTTCAGGTGCAGCAGATTGGAGTATTGGTTCAACGTTTAAGATAAATCAACGCTTTAGCGCATTTTTGGATATAAATAATATCTTTGGGCAAAAATATGAACGTTGGCACAATTACCAAGTGTATGGTATTAATGCTATGATCGGTGTTTGCTTCCGTTACTAATCATTTCTTTATGTTGATTGAAAAATTGATTGAAACTTTTTTAATGCGAAATCATTATTGTCCTTTACCAAAATTAGGGACACTTACTTTGCATGAAATCAATGCAATTATTGAAACCGTAAACAAGCAAATTGAAGCGCCTAAAACAGAAATAAGATTTGATAAAAATCATACGTCTGATGATGATTTTATACAGTTTATTGCAAAGAAAAAAGCTGTAAAGTATGATGAAGCAAAAACGTTGTTGGTTGATTTTTGCAATAACATTTCAACCTTAAATAATTTTACAGAAAAAAGAATTAATCACACAGGGCTATTTTATGTTGATACGGATGGTGTGCTATCATTTCGACAAAATGAAATTGCCATTGAATTTCTTCCTTTAGTTGAAGCAAAAAGAGTAACACATCCCAATCAATCTCATAACATCATTGTTGGCGACCAGGAACGAAAAGCAATTTTCAAAAAAACAAAATCTGAGAAGTCAGTTAAAACAGCAAAAAAACTTTGGTGGATTAGTGCGATAATTTTATTTTTATTAAGTATCGGTATTTGCATTTTTGCCTATCAAAAAGGGTATAAAGCTGATTTCTGGAATAATAAAACTAAGATAAAACCAGCCAACGCTGTAAAAACTTACAGAGTAATTCAATAATAAACCCAATTTAAAAAATGATAAAATATATATCTTGTCCTGTTTGCAATGCGGGTTGTATCAGAGAGGATTTAGTAGTAAAAGATTATACGGTAAGTAACAAAAATTTCGATGTTTGGACATGTGATAATTGCGATTTGAAATATACAGACAATGTTCCTGATCAAAGTGCAATTGGTAAGTTTTATCAATCTTCTAATTACATTTCTCATTCAGATACAAAAGTTGGGTTGATTAACAAAATGTATCATAAGGTGAGAAATCACACATTGAAAACAAAGCGAAAACTTGTAGAAAAATTCAGCAATACCACCAACGGGAAAATACTTGATATAGGCTGTGGAACAGGCGCATTTTTAAATAATATGCAACAAGCAGGCTGGCAAATTACAGGATTAGAACCAGATGCAAATGCCATAAAAACAGCAAACGCTTTATATAAAATCTCTCCTAAAACACCTGAAGAATTGTTCTCTCTTCCAGCCAATAGTTTTGACGCCATTACCATGTGGCATGTGTTGGAGCACGTACATCAATTGCATGAATACATTGAACAATTAAAAAATCTAATAAAACCAAAAGGCGCCATTTTTATTGCTGTTCCCAACTATCAATCTTTAGACGCGGAATTTTATGGCGCACATTGGGCAGCTTATGATGTACCTCGACATTTATATCATTTCTCTCCAAAATCAATGGAGCATTTGGTTTCATTACATGGATTAAAAATCAAAGCACATAAACCCATGTGGTTTGATAGCTTTTATGTAAGTATGTTGAGCGAAAAATACAAAAGCAAAAAAAATAAAAACAATTTTTTAAGGGCTTTTATAATTGGGTTTTTCTCAAATTTATCTGCGTTATTTAATACAAAGAAATGCAGCTCGATAATCTATGTGATTGAAAACAAATAGCTATAAATTTTTTCAAGGTCAATAATCAAACCCTTACCCTTAAACGGTTTGCAACAATCATTGAGCTAACCGATTTTTAGAGGCGTATATTGAAATATGATATGACCAAAAATTCAGTTAATCAATTTTGTTTGCCGTTTTTCATGCATTTGATTCCAAATCAAAATCTGGGTTTAAGGCATGCACTAAATAAAAAACAATTGTATTTTCGCAAATATGACACCAGAAAGAAACGAAAGACTTACTTCAGTTTTAAACAAACGCCAATTGAATTTAACGGTTGTATTGGAAAATGTAAGTGATCCACATAATATTTCAGCCGTTATGCGCACATGCGATGCGGTGGGCATTCAAGAAATTTACATTTTAAATTCGATTATTCCATTGCATAAAAAATGGGGCGCCAAAAGTAGTTCCAGTGCTTCTAAATGGTTAACCATTCATCAGTTTACCGATGTGCAAACTTGTTTTGATGCACTTAGAAAAAAATACAATAAAATTTACACCACTCATTTAAGCTCAGATGCAGTTGATTTGTACGATATGAATTTAACTGAAAAAGTAGCGCTGGTTTTTGGAAATGAACATAGCGGTGTTACTGAAGAATTGATTGGATTGGCAGATGGAAATTTCATCATTCCACAAGTGGGCATCATTAAATCATTGAATATTTCGGTAGCATGTGCGGTAAGTGTATATGAAGCCTTTAGACAAAAAACAATTGCAGGTCATTATAATCAACCACAAATTGTAGGGGCGGAGCTGGAAACCCTTCGAACGAATTGGGGATTTTTAAATGAAGATGCTTAATTAATCTCGCTTTATTTTTAAACTATATTTTTTGCAGATATTAACCAATGAAATTATTTTTCCTTCAGTTGATTTAGCTGATGAAGATGGACTTGTAGCTATTGGTGGCGATTTGTCTGTTGAGCGGTTACTGCTTGCATATAAAAATGGCATTTTCCCTTGGTATAATGAAGATGAGCCCATTCAATGGTGGAGCCTCGACCCAAGATGTGTTTTATTTCCATCAAAACTTAAGGTCTCTAAGAGCATGAAACAAGTGCTACAAAATGGTCGATTTCGTTTTACCATGAATAAATCTTTTGAACAAGTAGTAATTTCTTGTAAAACAGTTACTAGAAAAGATGAATTGGGAACCTGGATAAATAATGACATTGTTGAAGCGTATACAAATTTGTACAAACTTGGTTATGCCATTAGTGGTGAAGCCTGGCATGAAGGAAAACTTGTTGGTGGCTTATATGGAGTTAAAATTGGGAAAATGTTTTTTGGAGAAAGCATGTTTTCTACACTATCTAACGCGAGCAAATTCGCTTTCATAAACTTAATTCAAAAACTACAACAACAAGGACTCGAACTTATAGATTGTCAAATGAAAACAGATCACTTAATGAGTTTAGGTGCTCAAATGATTAAACGTAATTCATTTGGGAAATTATTAAATAATTGGACTTAAATCAAATCCTATTTCCTATATTTTCTTTGCGAATAAATACAATAATTTCTTTGAATTATTTTGCCTAATTTTAACGACTTAAATAAAAATTATGTTGATAATCAATCGCTTTTCAAAAATACTTCCATTCATAGCAATAGTATTTTTTACTTCTTGCAGCAAAGATGACATTTTAGTAGAAACCACAAATTCTGTTGGAGCACCAATAATTGTAGCGCCAGTAGCACCACCAACATTTGCTACAGACAGTACCCTAATCATGGGAAATCCAAGTAGTGCAACAACAAACCCAGCTGATTTTACCAACTATCTTTTACGTGAAGGATATTATTCTGTTTCATACAATCGCGAGAGAGGCATTCCAAATTGGGTTAGCTGGCATACGGTAAATACTGATTTAGGTTCTGTTCCAAGACAAGATGATTTCAGGGCAAATCCAAGTTTACCAGCTGGTTGGTATCAAGTAGATAATTTATCTTACAGTTCATCAGGTTTTGACAGAGGCCATATGTGTCCTTCAGCAGATAGAACATCCACAATTGTAGCAAATTCATCTACTTTTTTAATGACAAATATAATCCCACAATCACCTCAAAACAATCAAATTACTTGGGCTGGTTTGGAAGATTATTGTAGAAATCTTGTACTTGGTGGAAACGAATTATATATCATTTCTGGAGCTTACGGCGAAGGAGGAAGTACCACAAATGGTGGATTACAAGCTTCAATAAATAATGGTAGGGTAGTAGTACCCGCTAAACTTTGGAAGGTAATTGTTGTTTTATCAAATGGCTCAAACGATTTAAATCGTGTAACTACGGGTACCCGCGTTATCAGCGTTGTAATGCCAAATGTAGAAACTGTAAATGCAGATTGGAAAACATATCGCAATTCGGTTGATTTTATAGAACAAGAAACAGGCTACGAAATATTATCAAACGTTCCAACTGGTATTCAAAACAGTATCGAATCTCGAATTGATAACCAATAGTATTTATTTTTTTTAAGAAAAAATTAAAAATTTAAAAGTAAAAAAAGGTTTTCTAATTTTTGAATTTTCACTTTTAAATTTGAGTATTCATATTACAATACAATAAATTTTGATGAATTTACGTTTATGTATTTTTATCAAAATTGTAATTATAACTATTATCCCATAACAGAATAATCTTATTAAGCCGTTAAATAAATTCACCATTTTCGTATGAAAAAACATGTGGTGTTAAGGACATTTTTCGAATAAAAATCGCCTCTAGAAAAATTATTTTTTCTTTTACATAATAATTGGATAAATCTTTCGTTAATAATTTACCTATTAACCATCACGCTTGTGATAATATCCAATTTGCCGATGAAAACACTTCTACCCATCCTATTTTTTTTGCTCGGATGCCATGTATTCGGACAAAACACAAATCAAAAAGCAACATTATCAACAATAGAAATGCCAACCTGGCAAGAGGTTGAACCATTTAAAAATGGATTTGCAAGGGTTTTGAAAAATGATCAATTTTCATTCATTAATGAAAAAAATCAATGTATATCCAATAGCTTTTTTAGCGGTGCACGTAATTTTTCAAATCATTTCGCAGCGATTCAACAAAATGAAAAATGGGGATTTATAAACGAAGCAGGGGAAATTATTGTACCATGCGTTTATGATTTGGTATATGATTTCAATAGCCAATTTACCATTGTTCTTCAAGATTCAAATTGGTTTAAAATTAATCAACAAGGTGAAATAATCAAAAAATTAGAGATTGACTTATGCTATGGTTTTGAAAACGAGAAACCAATTGTTTCAAAAAATGGCCAAATGGGAATGCTGAATAATTCAGGAGATTTTGTATTTCAAAAGAAACTTAAAACACCCGCTCCATTTTATAATTTCAAACAAAATAGTTCATCTTCAAGAACAACATCAGAATGTCCCAATAACCTTGACTTTGAAAATGGAAACTTTACCGGTTGGTCTTGTTTTACGGGTTCTGTTGATACCATTGGAACAGTAAATCAAATAACCGTTACACCATCAGCACCTATCAACAATAGACATAGAATCATAAGACGTGCATTACCTTCTGCAATAGACCCGTTTGGATTATTTCCTACCAATCCTCCAGATGGAAGCAATTTTGCTGTAAGATTAGGAAACACAAATATTGGAGCACAAGCAGAGCGTATTTCTTATAAAATCAGGGTTCCACAAAACGACAGTAACTTTTCATTTAAATATAATTACGCCGTTGTTTTTGAAGATCCCAATCATACCACTTGGTCACAACCAAGATTTGTGGCTCGTTTATTTGATTCAGCTGCAAATGCTTATGTAGGTTGCGCTTCATTTGAATACATTTCAACATCTAGTTTGCCTGGATTTGCTCGTTCCACTGTAGATACGGCTGTGATTTACAAACCATGGTCTTCTGTTTTTATTAGCATGAGGGCATATGTTGGCAAAACAATGTATATCGAATTTACAACTGCAGATTGTGTACGTCGTGGCCATTGGGGATATGCTTATGTAGATGTAGAAAGCAATTGTGGCGAGGCATTGAGTGTAAATTACAATTGCAACTATCCAAACATTACTGTGTTGGATGCGCCACCAGGATTTCAAACATACAATTGGTGGAATCAAAGTTTCAATACATTATTAGCTAATGGTGAACACGCAGTTTTAAATCCAGGCCCTCCAAGCGCATCAACATTATGGTTAGAAATGATTCCGTTTAATAACTTCGGTTGCAGAGATACGGTAAAAGTGAATATTTCTGGGGCATTTTCTCCATCATTTCATAGCTCATCAAACAATGCGCCTTGTGCTCCTCATACCATTACATTTTTTAATGACAACCTTCCAGCAACTCAAGTTTTATGGAACTTTGGTGATGGCACAACCGGAATTGGGGATACTGTAAATCACACCTATTTAACGCCTGGAAATTTCCAAGTAAGCATGACCGTTACCTTGCCTAATGGGTGCGTGGGCACCACAAGTGAAACTGTAATTATCAATCAACCAACAGGTAGCTTTAATTATACAGGTGGGGATTTTTGTGGAAATACAACCATTGCTTTTAATGTAAACGCTATAAATGCAACTTCATACTCTTGGGAATTTGGTGATGGTTCAACAATTTCAACTTCTCAGCAGACAATAAACCATACTTATATAAACGAAGGACATTACTTTCCAAAATTAACCATTCATTTTTCTTCTGGATGTGATTTGTTATTAGTAGGTTCTGTTAGCATTTCAATTGATAAAATAAATGCAGATTTTACATATACCGTTGCGCAATTTTGTGGATATTCAACTGTACAATTTACCAGCACTTCAACATCGATTTCAGGTATTGCATCTTATTCGTGGAATTTTGGCAATGGCAATATTGGCAATAATGCAAATGAAACTCAGACATTTAGTACTTCACAAATTAGGACTATTAAATTACTTGTAAATAGTTTTAATGGTTGTTTGGACTCCATCACTAAATTTATCAGAATAAACAATTGGAGTTTTCCCACAGGAAATATTTCAGGTCCATTGAATGCTTGTGCAGGAGATTCCGTTTTATTTACACATAATTTCAACGCATTTGATAGTATTGATCATTTGCAATGGCTAACGGATGAAGGATTTTCGACAACTTCTAATCAAGCAAACATTATTTTCAATACGCCAGGCACACATTTGGTTAGTTTGATTGCAGTAAACAACCATGGTTGTTCAGACACGTTAACTAAATCCATTTTTATCAAACCAATCCCAGTATTTACTCAGCCTCAAGATTTTTCTCTTTGTAATGGCGCTATATCTCCAACAATTGCTTTGGCTTCATTATATCCTGGAGGAAATTTCTCTTGGAGCAATGACAATATTTCAATTGGACTTTCAAATTCTGGATTTTTTAATATTCCAAGGTTTACAGCTATCAATTCAACAAATGCAACTATCCAAGCAAACATCACTTTATCTGTAATCGCTCAAGGTTGCTCATTCACAGCTCCTTCATTTATGATATCTGTGCAACCAACACCAACGGTGAATCAACCTGTAAACCAAACGATTTGTAATGGCAGCTTCACCAACCCTGTAGTTTTTACAAATAATACAAATCCCAACACCACTTATACTTGGCAAAATAATGACCCATCAATTGGTTTGGCGAGTTCAGGCTTAGGCAATATCAACATTTTTACAGCTACAAATGCAAGCTCAACTCCAAAAAATGCTAACATAACCGTAACGCCAATTTACAATAGTTGCGCTGGTACACCATCAACATTTAATATTTTGGTAAATCCTACACCTGTTGTTTCAGCGCCTTCAAATCAAAATGTTTGTAATGGAGCTCAAACCAACACAATTCAATTTTCTGTATTGCCATTAAACACATCATTAAGCTGGACAAATTCACAAACGTCGATAGGTTTAGCAGGAAATGGCAATGGAAATATTGCTGCTTTTCAAGCGACAAATACAACCGGAAATGAGGTGACTGCACAGATTTCAGTAACGCCCAATTTTCAAGGTTGTGTTGGAAATAATCAAAACTTTACCATTCAAGTAAATCCAACACCTGATGTGATACAGCCACAAAATCAACAAGTTTGTTTTGGCGCTGAAACTTCATTGATAGATTTTAATAGCAGCATTTCAAGTACTTCATTTAATTGGAACAACAATAATTCAAACATTGGATTACCAATTAATGGAACAGGAAATATTTCTCCATTCACACCAATAAACAATACTTCTTTTTCAGATACTGCATTTATTTCTGTAGTGCCCATTTTAAATGGATGTAATGGATTGCCTAAATCATTTTTTATAGCAGTTGCACCAAATTTAAATTTCACAGTCCCATCAAATCAATCTTATTGCAATGGACAAACTACATCGTTAATTAATTTTAATTTGCCTTCAAATGGCTCAAGCATAAATTGGGTAAACAATAATACTAGCATAGGGTTGGCTAGTTCTGGGATTGGCAATATACTTCCATTTATAACCTCAAATTCAGGCAATACAATAATAACAGCAAATGTAATTGTTACGAATTCGTATTTAAACTGTCCTTCGGTTAGCCATAATTTCAACATACAAGTTAATCCCAACTTAACCGTACAACAACCAGAAAACATTGCTGTTTGTCCGGGTGAAACAGTGAATCAAATTCAATTTTTAGGCAGTGTATCTGGAGCGTCATATACTTGGAGCAATTCAAATTCAAATATTGGTTTGGTAGCAAATGGAGTAGACTTTATTCCATCATTTACCGCAATAAATAATGGTTTGGCAAGTATAAATGCACAAATAACAGTAACCGGCATTTATAATGGATGTAATCCTGTTCAGCGTACATTTTCAATAATTGTAAATCCATTGCCAGTAATCAATAATATTTTAGACCTAATAATTTGTAATGGAAAAATAACAGACACCATATTTTTAAATGGTCCAAATGCTGGGACGCAATATTCTTGGACAAATTCAAATCCTTCTATTGGATTAGCACCAAGAGGAACTGGTCATATCATGCCTTTTTTAGCAACAAATACAACCTCACAAATGCAATCTGGCTTGGTTGAAATACAAGGAGAAACAGTAGCCCATTGTACCGCGTTAGTAAAAGTGTTTAAGATATTTGTAAACCCAACACCAAGGTTAATGACTGGAAATGATGTAGATCTTTGTAGAGGTGCTAACGCTTCTTTAAGCGTGTCTGGCGCAAGTAGTTACTCATGGTCTCCTTCGATTGGTTTAAGTTGTTCAAATTGTGAAAACCCAATAGTTACCGCTTCTACATCTACCACTTATTTTATCGAAGGAACGAATGCAAGCGGATGTAGAAATAGAGATTCAATTAAAGTAAATGTTGTTCAACCATTTGACATGATTGTATCCCCAAATGATACGGTTTGTGCAGGAAAATCAATTCAGTTAAATGCGAATAGAGCAACACGTTATCAATGGTCACCAGCTATTGGTTTGAATAATCCAAACATTGCAAACCCAATTGCAACACCAAGCATTAGTACAATGTACACTGTTGTTGGCTTTGATGCCATGGGATGCTTTACGGATACGGCTTCAGTATACTTAATGATCGGACAAAATCCATCTGTTCAAGTTGGCCCAGACATTAGTGCACAAACTGGATCAATCATTACATTAAATAGTACGGTTCCTAATGGTTCAAATGTTTCTTATAATTGGAGCCCTTCAAATCATTTAAGTTGCAATAATTGTCCAAATCCTTCGTTAACAGTAACGGGAAATCAGATGCTTTTGCTAACTGTTCAAAATAAATATGGTTGTACAGCGGTTGATTCGCTTTATGTAGTAACATTTTGTAAAGACGCTCAAGTGTTTGTTGCCAATGCGTTTACGCCAGACGGAGATAACATAAACGACATGTTGATTGTAAGAGGCACTGGAATAACCGTAAAATCGTTTAGGGTGTTTAACAGATGGGGAAATGTAGTTTTTGAAAAGCAACATTTTCAACCCAATGACCCTAAATATGGTTGGAATGGAAAAGTAAATGGCGTACCAGCAACACCTGATGTTTATGTGTACATCGCAGAAGTTGCTTGTGACAATGGCACCGTTTATTTTCACAAAGGGAATACAACGATTTTAAAATAAATATCCACTATGAAAAACAAAATCTACACCTCATTATTCGTCATTCTTTTTTTACTCATTTTATCCAAGTTGTCAAAAGCGCAGGATATCAATTTTTCGCAATTTTATGACTTGCCCGTTTTGAGAAACCCAGCGATAGCAGGACTATTTAAAGGCGATGTGCGCGTTACTTCTGGATTTAGAAACCAATGGCAAAGTGTAACCGTTCCTTTTAAAACCATTGCGTTGGCAACCGAATTCAAAAAAATGATTTCATATCAATCTGGCGATTTTGTAACGTTTGGTTTTCAAATGACCAATGACATGGCTGGCGATTCGAAATTAAGCAGAACACAATTTTTACCTTTTCTAAATTATCATAAATCATTAAGCGAAGCAAAAAGGACATTTCTTTCTGCAGCTTTTATGGGTGGCCCAGTAATGCAACAATTTGATCCAACCAAACTACAATTTGATGACCAATATTTGGGTGGTTCTTTCAGTGCTTCAAACCCAACACATCAAACGCTAACCAATACACGCTTAACCTATTGGGATCCTACCGCTGGCATTAGCATCAGTGGCGAATCGGGGCAATCTTCAAATTATTATATTGGATTGGGATTATTTCATTTTACCAAACCTAAAGTTTCCTTTCAACCACAAAATGATTTCAAATTAAATCCAAAATATGTAATTAATGCAGGTTATACAACACCAACAAGTGATTATGACCGTGCAACTTTTTATCTAGATTTATTTAAACAAGGTGGCGCCGCTCAAGGACAAGGTGGTGTAATGGTTACACACGATTTAATTCAAAATGATAACGATGAAAATGTAAGTATTTCAGGCGGATTATTTTATAGATTAAATGATGCCATTATTCCTGTAATAAAATTGGACTATTACAAGTTTAGCTTTGGCACTACTTACGATATTAATGTAGGAAAATTGGTTCCTGCTTCACAACATAGAGGTGGGGTTGAACTAACGATGTCGTATAAAGCATTTTCACCCAATCATGTTTTCGATCCTACTTATCAATCGAAATGTCCAAAGTTTTAAAACTGAAATTTAATATCGAATAATTCTACTTCAATAATTTAATTAATTACAAGCACCCCGTTCTTCCTCCATCCACCGGAAGATTTATGCCGTTAATATAAGCAGCTGCTGGCGAACATAAAAATGCAACCGCCGCTCCAAACTCTTCAGGTTGCCCAATTCTACCCACCGGTATTTCGGATACAAGCTCTTGCATCACTTGCTCTGGCGACTTGCCCGAATCTTTTGATTTTTTTTCAATCACATAATCCGCACGTACCGTTTGGGTAAATCCTGGAAGTACATTATTTACCGTAATGCCAAAACCGCCCAATTCTACAGATAGCGTTTTGCTCCAATTTGCAACTGCAGCTCTAATCGTATTACTCACGCCCAGTCCGGCTATAGGTTGTTTTACCGAAGTAGATATTACATTGATGATTCTTCCAAATCCTGATTCTTTCATTCCTTTTACTACCGCTTGAGTAAGTATTTGATTGCATATCAAATGATTGTTGAATGCTTCTAAAAATGAATCTATTGAAGCATCAATGGCTTTTCCACCAGCTGGGCCACCAGTATTATTGACTAAAATATGTATGGTTTTTCCCGATTCTAGATAAGCATGAATTACCGATTGTACATGTTGATGGTTTGAAAAGTCCGCTACAATATAATCGTGCTTTTGTCCTTTTGATGCATCCAATTTGGTTAACGCTATTTTTAATTTCTCCTCATCTCTTGCCATTAATGTAACTGAAGCGCCCAATAATGAAATTTCAATGGCTGATGCCAAGCCTAAACCTTGTGTGCTGCCACAAACCAATGCGTTTTTATCTATTAAACTTAAGTTCATATTTTTTCTGTTATTGATTGATTTTTAAAAAATTGCATATCTATTTTTAATTGTTCCACTACATTATAAATAATCGGACAAATGCTATAATGGATAAGTGTTCCAAACAATCGATCGTTGAAATTGGGTTTATGCAAATGCGGAAATTCTCTACATTCATTAAACCGATTTTCATAAATCGTACATTTTTTTTCTTCTAAAAAATGACAAGGTATAGTATTGATGATCATTAATCCACTTTCACCCTCCTCAACGTATTTATCTTTAAATGCTTTAATCGGCATATCAAAATGATTCGCTACCGATTCCGATTCTTGCTGTGTTACATTAATCATCAATCCCTTACAACATGCCCCACATTGCGTACAATCAATTTGTGGTTCAATTGTTGAATTGAGGTTAAATACAATTTTATCAATCGTTTCCGAATCCCTGTTTTTAAGAAATTGTCGAAATGCATCATTTTCGTCCTGCCTACTCAATGCCAAATTTGCAATGACTTCTTTGTTGGTTTCTATTTGGATAACAAAAAATTTATGTGAATAATATTTTCAAAGCTAATCAATTCGTATAAATAGTTTTGTTTTACACACATTATTGCAAATTTGTGGATAAATCAACGTAGTACAAAACAGTTACAATAAGTTACATTCGCAAGCTAAATTGACTTATTTTTTTGTAATTGATTAACATAGGATTTCCATGACTGAAAAAGATTTATTTGCATATAACGAAGACAGTATAAAAAGCTTGGATTGGAGAGAGCATATTCGTTTACGTCCGGGTATGTATATTGGAAAGCTTGGCGACGGAAGTAGTCCTGACGATGGCGTATATGTACTCATAAAAGAGGTAATTGACAACTGTATAGATGAACACACCATGGGTTATGGTAAAAATGTAGACGTTACCATTAACGGTAACACAATCACCGTGCGCGATTTTGGTAGAGGTATTCCATTAGGTAAAGTGGTAGATGTGGTGAGTAAAATAAATACAGGTGCTAAATACGATAGTAAAGCTTTCCAAAAAAGTGTGGGATTAAATGGGGTGGGTACAAAAGCCGTAAACGCATTAAGCAATCATTTTAAAGTAACGGCTTACAGAGATGGAAAAGAAAAAACAGCTGAATTTGAAAAAGGAATTTTAGTTAAAGAACATAAAGAAATTAGCACTAAAGAAACCAATGGCACTTTCGTAACTTTTGTGCCAGACGACACCGTTTTCAAAAACTTTCATTTCGTTCAAGAGTATTTGGATAAACAATTTTGGAACTATTGCTATTTGAATGCAGGATTGGTGATGAACTTAAACGGCAAGCGATATGTAAGTAAAAATGGCTTGCATGATTTATTGGCGAGTAAAGTAAATCAAGATGAAATACGATATCCAATTGTTCATCTAAAAGGAGAAGATATTGAGGTTACATTTACACACGGCAATGGCTATGGAGAAGAGTATTACAGTTTTGTAAACGGACAATTTACCACACAAGGAGGAACGCATTTAGCGGCTTTTAGAGAAGGATTTGTAAAAACAATTCGTGAATTTTTCAAGAAAGATTATGATGCAACGGATATAAGAGGAAGCATTTGCGCTGCCATTTCCGTTCGTGTTCAAGAGCCTGTTTTTGAAAGTCAAACAAAAACAAAATTGGGTTCTCAAACAGTGTATGAAGACGGCCCAAGCATGAAAAATTTTGTTGGCGAATTTTTGATGAGAGAATTGGATAATTTCTTACATCGCAATCCAACGGTTGCAGATGCCATGAAAAAACGCATCGAACAAAATGAGCGTGAGAGAAAAGAACTGGCGGGTATAAAAAAATTGGCGAATGAAAGGGCTAAAAAAGCCAATTTGCACAATAAAAAATTACGCGATTGCAAATACCATTACAATGATGAGCCCACCGGAAAAGAAAAAGATACCATCATTGAAAAGCAGAAAGAATCTTCCATTTTTATCACAGAGGGAGATAGTGCAAGTGGATCGATTACCAAAGCCCGTAATGTAAATACACAAGCTGTTTTTAGTTTACGTGGTAAGCCATTGAATTGCTTTAGCTTAACCAAAAAAGTCGTGTATGAAAATGAAGAGTTCAACCTATTGCAACATGCTTTAAATATTGAAGAAGGATACGAAGGTTTACGTTACAACAACATCATCATTGCCACCGATGCCGATGTGGATGGTATGCATATTCGTTTGTTGTTGATGACTTTCTTTCTACAATTTTTTCCTGATTTAGTTAAGAATGGCCACGTGTATATTTTAGAAACACCATTGTTCAGGGTTCGTAACAAACAAGAAACTATTTATTGCTACGACGAAACAGAAAAACAAGCTGCGATGAAAAAATTGGGTTCAAAACCCGAAATCACACGATTTAAAGGATTAGGTGAAATTAGTCCTGGTGAATTTGCTCGCTTTATTGGTGCAGATATGAAACTTCAACCTGTAATAATGGAGACAGGAGAACACATACAAAATCTACTGGAATATTACATGGGAAAAAACACACCACAACGTCAGGATTTTATCATAGACAACTTAAAAATTGAGCTTGATTTGGTGGAAGAAGCTTCAAAGTAATTTTAAAAAAATACAAAATGATACATATCGTTTTTAATGAGGCTGATGTAAAAGTTTTAGCATCAGCAGTCGAATTGGATGAGCAGTTGAGCGGTAAGATAATATGCATTCAGGATGATTATGCGGTTGGCCCAATCGACAATATTTATGAGGATGCTGGAATCGAAGCCAGAAAAGAATGGTGGAAAATGGTCTGTGAGGGCGGCGATTATGAAAGCAAAACAAAAGATGCCATAATAGATGATTATGCTACTGTTGCTACATTGATAGAAACCTTGCAAGAAAATGAATCGGAGCGTATTTGGATTTGGGCAGCGCAAAATAAACACGATGTTTCTGGATACTACTGGCTGTTGCCTTTCCTAAAACCATTTCAAGGAAGGGTACAAATTTTATACCTCAACAATCTTCCATTCATCAACGAGAAAGGTAATATTTTCTATCCCACTTGGTTATCAGAAATACCGGCAAAAGAATTTTTGAAAGCAAAAAAGCTGGCGAAAGACATTACCCTTAGTGAGTTTGAAGTTGACCCAGATGAATGGACTAAACTATGTGGAGAAAACAAAAGCGTTAGAATTTTAGAAGGCGGTAAAAAGTTGATGCAGTATGATGTTGATTTTTACGACAATGAGTTAAAAAAATTTATACTGCCCGAATGGCAAAAAGCAGGAAAAATTATCCAGCAGTTTTTAAACAAATCCAAACATACAACGGGTGATGCGTTTTTATTGTGGCGATTAAAAGTTATGATTGCAATGGAAATGTTTGAAGCGCAAGGGAAAATTGGGGCGATGAAAGAATTTGAAATTAAAAATCATTCAAAAGAAGATTAAGACAATTGGTACATTATGGCAACTAAAAAAATAAAAGAGGAATATACACATAGCGACAAAGGGGTAAGCGGTCAATATAAAACTTGGTTTTTAGATTATGCAAGCTATGTAATTTTAGAGCGTGCGGTTCCTGCAATTGAAGATGGTTTAAAGCCTGTTCAGCGCAGAATCTTACATGCCATGAAAGAAATGGATGATGGTCGTTTTAATAAAGTGGCAAACATCATCGGACAAAGTATGCAATATCATCCGCATGGAGATGCCAGTATTGGAGATGCCATTGTAAACCTCGGACAAAAAGATATTTTAATAGAAACCCAAGGTAATTGGGGCGATGTAAGAACAGGAGATGATGCCGCAGCAGCTAGATATATTGAAGCAAGATTAAGCAAATTCGCACTGGAAGTGGCTTTCAATGCCAAAACCACCAATTGGCAATTGAGTTATGATGGAAGAAAAAACGAACCGGTAACCTTACCTATGAAATTTCCTTTGTTACTGGCTCAAGGAGCCGAAGGAATTGCCGTTGGTTTGGCAACAAAAATATTACCTCATAATTTTTGTGAACTAATAGATGCTTCAATCAAATATCTTAAAGGTAAAAAATTCGACATTTTACCTGATTTTCAAACAGGTGGAATGATGGATGCTTCCAATTATATGGAAGGTAAAAGAGGTGGAAAAATTAGGGTTAGGGCAAGTATTGAAGAGCAAGATAAAAAAACATTGGTTATTCGTAGTGTACCCTTCGGCGTTACAACTACACAATTGATGGAAAGCATCGTAAAAGCAAATGATCAAGGCAAAATTAAAATTAAAAAAGTACTCGATCATACCGCTGCTGATATTGAAATCATCATCGAATTGGCACCAGGTATTTCACCAGATATTACCATTGATGCTTTGTATGCTTTCACCGATTGTGAAGTAAGCATTTCACCCAATGCCTGTGTGATTGTAGATAAAAAGCCACAGTTTCTTTCTGTAATAGATTTATTAAAAACATCAGCAGAAAATACGAAGAATCTGTTGAAGCAAGAGTTGGAAATCAAACTGGCAGAGCTTCATGAGAAATGGCATTATACTTCATTAGAAAAAATATTCTTTGAAGAAAAGATTTATCAAGAGCTCGAAAAGAAACATGAAACTTGGGATAAAGTAATTTTGGCAATAGACAAAGCTTTTCAACCTTTCTTAAAAAAACTAAAAAGGGCCATTACTCGTGAAGACATTTTAAAGTTAACTGAAAAGCCTGTACGCAGAATTTACCGACTTGATATTGATGAGTTAAATGAGCAAATAAAAGGATTAGAAGCAGATATCAAACAAGTAAAACACGATTTAGAAAACCTGAATGATTTTACCATTGCCTATTATGAAAATCTATTAAAAAAATATGGCAAAGGCAGGGAGCGTAAAACCGAAATCAAACAATTTGATGTCATTCAAGCAAAGTCTGTAGCCATTGCCAACACTAAATTGTATGCAAATTTTGCAGATGGTTTTATTGGGACTGGTTTAAAAAAGGATGAGTTTATCATTGAATGTAGCGACTTAGACGACATCATTGCTTTCACCAAAGGTGGTAAAATGA
>Ga0304730_1000671_pt1 | contig 28569 bp, 46 predicted proteins | sample M_130628_MF_Meta_FD_190474 | JGI IMG/M metagenome (GOLD analysis project Ga0304730, IMG submission 190474) | Freshwater microbial communities from Lake Montjoie, Canada to study carbon cycling - M_130628_MF_MetaG (v2) (version 2) | ecosystem: Environmental > Aquatic > Freshwater > Lake | place...
ACCCTTCTTCAAATCCCTCTCAACCAACTCCGTCATCCACTGCGCTGGCACCAACTTTGTCGCACTAATCTCCCACCAGTGATTGTTGATGATCATTGCCTGCCACTTGGTCAACTCACCCCAGGTCACCGACCTTAACTGCGCCTCACTGTTGGCACTCACAATCACCGTCGAGCCAATCCTTGTGGTCAGCATCCACAAAATCAACCAACTTACCAACGCCGACTTGCCAATACCGCGACCGCTAGACACCGCCAGCCTTAACGCATCCATGTCCAGCGCACCCTGATTGGCCTTGATGTGGCTCGTGATCTGGCGCAGCACATCGCGCTGCCAGCCCCTTGGCCCCTTAAATTTAGCCAGCGGCGTGTTTTCCTTGCCCCAAGGAAATGCAAAAAAAACAAAGGCTTCCGGATCATCCTTTAACTTGGATGACCACAGTTGCGTCATGAGCGTTTGTTCTTCTTCAGCGGAAAATTTGGGTTTTTGCATAATTATTCCTTAAGCAGCTTCCCAAAGAAGTTTCTGCCCTCTAAGCAATTCATCCGTATCAATCCTTGGCCTGCTTTTGCAATTCCAATTGCCACCACCGCGCTCACCCACGCAAGTCCAACCCGACGCCTTAAGACTAGCGCCGCCCTCTGCTGGCAACGTGTAGGTGATTAGTTTCTTATAACCCAATGCCTTAGCCGCACGCCATGCCGCGCCATACAGCATAGAGCAAGCGTTTTTGGTTCCGTCGGTGCAACAACGGTTTACCTCTAAAACCCAACCGTTGTCCAGATGCCTAGAAACCGGTCTGCCAACAATTGCAACGCCAACAATTTTATCGCCGTCGCTTACGGCAATTGAAAACTTATGCCCAACCATAGGCTTATGGTGCCGATGATATATCTGCACAAAGGCATTAGATTCCTCTAATGTAATCGGCGTTATTGATAGAGGCATTTGGGTTTTTGCATAAAAAATAAAAAAAATTGGCGTGACCCCTCCGTCACCGTGACCGGTCGCCGTCGGCCCTACCCGGCCCTTGCCTTGCCGATTCGGTTTTTGCCTTGCGTCTAGGTTAACACGACGACGCGCCAAGACGACGCAAGCGCATGGACGACTGATCGTCAATAGGGGTTTACCCTGCGACAGTGTGTCGCATTGGCGTGGTCGGGCGATGTTGGCACAGTGTGATCAAGCGCCAGGTGGCGTGTTAACAAAGGAGCAACGCAAATGGATTGGATTCGCATCAAGAACGACGTAAACGGCAACCCTCGCTGGGTTTGTCACTGGCTGACGCTTGAGTCTAAGCCCGACTACAGTCTTACGTTATCTGAGCGTTACGCTCGCGCTTTACAGCTAGCCAAAACAATTGGGGGGCGCAAATTCCACAACAAACAATACGGTGGCGGGATTGTTTTCCAGTGCTACGGGCCAAACGATATTCAGCCCTATATTGATCTAGTCAAATCGCGGGCGGCAGCATGAACCACTACACTGAACAATTTGAGCGTTATTCAGACGCAACCCTTGCATTTACACTAGCAGACTGCTACGAAACCTTGCATATCGGCGCTGGCGTCCATGGCAACGCATACGTTGCAAAGCTTTGGTCGCAGATTGATGCCATCTACGATATCCAAAACCGTCGCCGCAAGAAACCCAAAGCAAAAAAGCCCAGTCATGAAGCTTGAAAACTACCTTGATCTCGCACTCGCACTCTTTATCGTCGTTGCGTCAGTCATCTTGATTGACGCCATTTGCAAGTAACCCAGGGGAACAAAATGATCATTTCACGCAAATACGCCAAAGCATTAATTCGCGCCGGACGAGCCCGTCGGGTTGGCGAGTGTATTGGCGACGATGGCGGGCTGTACGCAATCATCGTCCGATTTGACAGGCAACGTGTCGATCACTATGAGCTAAAACGGATTGGTGACTGATGGGGATACTAGTCGCGGCGCTCGTCGCCGCCCTGATCTGCATCATTCTCGATCTTTAAACCCGCTTCGGCGGGTTTTTTTACGGCCGGGCTCGGATCATTCGTTAGCTGCAAGGGCTCGTCAACCTCCACGATCTCGGCTTCGATCACGCGCTGCGCCGCTTCCTCAAGCGCTTGCGTGATGCTGATCTGACCGCTAATCTCGATCACCTTGGGTTGTTCAGCCCAGCGCATCTGGGTCTTAGTCCACCAAATCAGGCTCGCCACATCGCCGGCCATTGCCTTTTGATACAGCGTGCTGCCGATGCCCATTGAAGCTTTGGCGCGGCCGCGTTGGATTTCCTCAAGCAGATATTTGCGCATCGTGTGAATGTCAATGCCATCACCGATCAGCGGCGCGATGTGATGTTCAGCCACTCCCCACATCGCGAGCTTCTCAGCAAGCTCCCTATCCTTTTCTGAGGGCACAAACGCAGGCCTACCCGAACCGGGTTGCGGCCCACCTCTCTTACCCTTTTCTTGAATGGATTTTCCTTTTTCCATCATTTCCAGCACTTTCTCCCTAGGATGAAATCTTTAACGTAAAATCGTCCCGCATCGAAAACGTAGCAACGTAGCACTCTAAAGAGTGTGCTACGTTTTGCTACGTTTTTTCTCGCCTTTGCCACAACGTAGCAGCTACGCAATGCTACGCTATGCTACGTTTTGCTACGCTAATTTTGCCCTCATAAGATCATCTGCAAACGATCCCTCTATGACGGCAAAACCCTTGTCTAGCTTTCCCACAATTTTAGCGTCCAGCAGATCACGCACAATTGACCCTTCCCTACCCGATGGTTTGAGCAATTGGTCTGCGTTTTTCTCGCTGGTGCCGTTTTCGATCATAAACGCCCGCAGATCGTCTCGGGCAATATAAGGCTGATCGTCACGCACCTCGGCCTTGCCGCAACCAAACCACGCACGCTTGAAAAACTTTTTGTGATCGTCCAGTTTGCTCCCTTTGGGTTGAGGCATCCTTAGATCGCCGTCCACGAAAAATGAGAACACGGCGCCATCAATCGGCAAACCATCCTCGTCCACCCAACCGAGGCTAACCGGCTCAAGCCAACCATATCGCTCCGCTGGCTCTGGCGAGTCTTTCATCTTCGTGCAGCTAACCTTGATCTCATTCTTTTCGCCTGACACTAGGATGCTCGCGTCAAGCGCCCCGCGCCACGCGCTAGAACCTCTTGCACGCTGTTTTGACTCGCTACTGTGGCCCAGGTGGTGCACAAGCATACTCGTCGCGCCTAGAGCCGTTGAGACGATATTGCAGGCATTGATCATGGCGCGGGTATCTTTGGCGCTGTTCTCATCGCCGCTCATATGGTTATTGAGGGTGTCAATGATCACCAACACCACGGTCTCGCCCGTCATCTCACGCACTGCCGCGATGATCCTAGCTGCAGCGCCGGGGCTATCCAGATCAATCGCCTTGTTGCTGATCAACAGATTGTCCAACTGTTTTATGCCATGCTTAGCGCACCAGGCCGCGATCCGCTGGCGCATCCCGTAATTACCCTCTCCTGCCAGATAAACCACAATGCCTGGCTTGGTCTTGATCCCCTGCCACATCATGGCGCTGGCAATCGAACAGGCCATGTCAAGCGCCACAAAGGTTTTGCCCACGCCGGACTCGCCATAGATCATGCAAGTCCCATACGCTGGCAACCATCCCTTTATAACCCACGGGAGCGGGGCTGGTTGACCCAGGAAGCTCGTTGCGCGGGTGAGGTAATAATCAGATGTGGCCTGACTCTGATAATTGCTTAGAATCGCTTCTGCGGCCTCGTCGCCAAGTGCGGTGCTTGCCGCCACATCGTGATCTGGCTCGTACCTTGCGACGGATCGGGCGATCTGGGCAATTTCGCTGCTGGGCAATGGGATTTCGCAACGTGTTTCATTTGCAATACTGATTGCGGCCAAGATTTCGGCCTCGGACATCCCAAAATTACGCATGGACCCGGCAAGGCTAGTCAGCCCTGCGTTGCGGTTGCCTTTGATCAGATCGCCGTTGGTGGCGCTTTTGGTCTTGCGCTGACTGAGATGCGGCAGCCAGTTTAATGGGATGCTGCCAGGTGCGATGCCGTCAAATGGGTCGCTGCTGGCCTCCCATTCGTATGCTTTGCCTTCTACACTACTGGGGTGCGCCACAAAATATCGGCCATCGGACAGTAGATCAATGCCCTCGCGCAGCTTGCATGAGCGAATCCCTGACTGGTATGCGGCAATATAGTGCTGCCCACCGCCTGCGGTGAGGGCCATCGCGCAATCTGGCGGTGAGCCATGCTCTGCAATCCAGCCCTGCCAACTTGTGTCGCCACCGTTGCGCGGGTCAATGTCAAACACCACAATGCCTGACTTTTCCCCTGCCGCAATGCCAATGTTGAAGTTGGGATTTTGGCCCCACCATGCTTTGATCTGCTCGGCATCTGTTGTGGCGTCATGCACCCCATGCGCTGTGGCAGGGGTCTTGCCGTTGGGCACCACAGGCAGAACGTGCCAGCCCCAACTGGCGTAGGCCAAGGCTGCGTCAATCTTGCTCGTGGTCTGCACGCAGCGCTCCTTCCGTCTTAACTTGTAGTTCGTACTGACGGGCGATCGGCGGCCTCTCTCCCCACTTGTAAATCACCTGCGGCCAGATGCCAAGGGCATCGGCGAGCTTTTTTAAGCCCCCGAAATGCTTGATTGCTTCGTCTGTTGTCACTTTTTCCTCTCTGTGCGAAATAACCTGTTGACATCCTAAAACGAAACGGGTTAAGATGCAAACACTGCACGAACCGATGGCCGGACGGTGCGGTAATCAGGAGCAACAACACATGGTTAGGTTAGATGTCAGCGACGCAACGACGGTGCGATTAACGCGCTTGCGAGAGCTAAAAAAATTGCCCGGCAAAAAGGCAACCAGCATCTTAGAAATCAAAATATTTACAAAGCACATGGAAAATCAATTTATACAACAACAAGAAACGCTAACGATTCTTGTACGGTCAGATGGGAAGGTTCCGGTTTTTACGAATGACGTAAAAACTTATGACTTAAAGACTTGGAATGGTGAAGAATGAAACCAAACCTAGCTAAACGCATTGAGCGCGTCGGCGAATACCACCCCGACTGGGTTGAGTCACTCGCCGAGAACCGCGCCACGGAGCAGTACCGCTGCGGTCGCAAAGAGTATTACTTTTTCGAGGATCACTCGGTGCTAGTGCATGAGCGCTGTTGCTGGTACACCGACACGGTGGGCCAGGCGTACCGCGATATTGAGGATTATTTTGCGGAAGATAACTTCGCAAGGGAGATGTTCGCATGAAGCATACGACAGAGGGCATGGATCGGTTTCGTAAGGAATTGCGAGACGCATCATGGGTTGAGAATTTCATCATAGTCTTGGTTGGCGCGGCCTACGCTGCCGTGCTGTACTTTTTTCTTTAGGAGAGTGTAGATGGCTATCAAATTAAGACATACCGGCGAGGCGGGTGCCTTGACCGTGAAGTTGTTGGTGTATGGGCAAGCAGGGGCGGGCAAGACCAGCCTTATCCCTACCCTTCCCAACCCGGTAATCCTTTCTGCGGAGGGTGGCCTGCTCAGTATTGCGGACACCAACTTGCCGTTTATCGAGGTCGCCAGTATGGATGACTTGCGTGAGGCATATCAGTGGCTCACCAAGTCTGCCGAGGCGCAGGCTTTTGAATCGGTGGCGCTGGACAGTATCAGCGAGATTGCTGAGGTGGTTTTGAACACGGAAAAGAAAACCACAAAAGACCCACGCCAAGCCTATGGCGCAATGCAAGAGCAGATGGCCGACATCATCAGAGGGTTTAGGGACTTGCCCGGCAAGCACGTTTACATGAGCGCCAAACTGGAAAAGACTCAGGACGAAATGGGCCGGGTGCTATATGCCCCATCCATGCCTGGCAACAAGACGGGCCAAAGTCTGCCGTACTTCTTTGACGAGGTGCTGGCCTTGCGCGTGGAGAAGGACTCCGAGGGCAATGCTCGCCGCGCCCTGATGTGCGACTCAGATGGCCTTTGGCTTGCCAAGGATCGATCCGGCAAGTTGCAGGTTTGGGAGGACGCCGATTTGGGTGTGATCATCAAGAAGATTGGGGGTTGAGATGTCTGCCCTTATCCGCGACGATTTAGACGAGCTTGCAAAGCGCTGGCTCATGTACAAGGAAACCGAAAAGATTGCGGCAGAGAACCGCCGCAAACTTGAGGACACTATCTGCAAAGCAGTTAGCTTTCCCAAAAACTTTGAAGGCACCGAGAACGTGGTGCCGGTCAACAGCCTTTACAGCATCAAGATTGAGGGGCGTATTAGCCGCAAGGTCAACGCTGACAAGCTGGTCGAGCTTGCTAGTGAGGCTGGGTTGAGCGAACACCTGTCAACGCTTTTTCGGTGGAAACCGGAAATAAACATGAAAATCTGGAAGGAGTCAGATCAAGAGATAACCAGACCACTGCTTGACGCAATCACCAGCGAAGCCAATCGGCCTAGCTTTTCTATTACTTTGAGAGATATCCATGCTGCTTAACGAAGCCTTTACCCTTGCATCCCTACCCACATCCAATCGTACCTATGATGTTGTCCCGGCGGGTTGGTACGTTGCCCAGATCACTGACGCCGAGGTCAAGCAAACCAAGAGCGGAACGGGCGAGTACATCAAAATTCGCTACGACATCCAAGGGCCAACTAGCCAAGGTCGCGTGGTGTTTGGCAACTTGAACGTCAAGAATGCCAATCCCGCTGCCGAGAAGATTGGCCGCCAGCAACTGGGCGACATCATGCGCTCAGTGGGTTTGTCTGCCGTGACCGATACCGATCAACTGCTCGGCACAACGATGCAGATCAAGATTGATATCCGCGACTCTGAGCAGTACGGGCCGTCGAATGAGGTCAAAGCCTGGAAAGCGCTCGCCGCTGGCATGGCCCCGGCTCCTGCCGTCAAGCCACCAGCGTCGAATGCTAAGACTGCGCCGCCGTGGTTAGCGAAAAAATAAGATAACCACAGGCAAAAAAAATCCCGCTGGAGGCAGCGGGACTTAAATCAGGAGAGGAGCAACATGAAGATTCCAAGTCCGAATCATAGCATTGCCACCATGATTGACAAAGCGCACGAATTACGGGTCTCGCTAACCCGTGAACATTTGGGTGCTTCCATGCTCGGCCATCCTTGCGACCGTTGGCTTTGGCTGTCGTTTCGCTGGGCGGTGCAGCAGCAGTTTCCTGGCCGAATCCTGCGCTTGTTTAGGCGCGGCCAGAACGAGGAGGCAACCATCATTGCCGATCTGAAGGCAATTGGGTTGAACGTGCGAGATCTTCAAAACCAGATGCGCGTGGAGTTTGGCTCGCATGTTGGTGGCTCGCTTGACGCAATCATCGACAGCGGCGTGCCAGAGGCGCCAACCAAGAAGCACGTTGCTGAGTTCAAAACGCATTCCAAGAAGTCATTTGACGAGCTTGAAAAGAAAGGCGTAGAGCAAGCCAAGTTTGAGCATTTTGTGCAGATGCAGGTCTATATGCACGGCACCAAGATTGACCGCGCCTTATATGTGGCCGTGTGCAAGGACGATGACCGTATCTACACCGAGCGGGTTGAGTACGATGAAGGCGTCGCAGTCAATGCAATCAATCGAGGTAAGCGGATTGCATTGTCAGACAGGATGCCGCCGCCCCTAAGCACTGATTCAACTTGGTATCAGTGCAAGTTTTGCCCAGCGCATACGTTCTGCCACAAAACTCAGACCACAGAGCACGTTAACTGCCGCACCTGCGCTCACAGTACCGCGACCGAGGACAGCACTTGGGTTTGCGAGCGTCACGGTGGCAGCGAAATTCCGGTGGAATGGCAACGCGAAGGGTGCGCTTCTCATGTCTTGCACCCAGACATGGTGCCGTGGCAACGCGAGGATTGCGGTGATGAATGGAAAACCATTTACATCATAAACGGGCATCAGGTTCGCAACGGGAACCCTGATGAGTTTACGTTTGGCTCAAAGGAGATTATTGCCAACCCATCGTTTTGTGCCGATCCGAGTAAGGATGCGATGAAGATTAGGGAAAAGTTTGATGGGAGTATTGTTGGATGAAAGTTCTAATTGCCTGCGAATATTCTGGCACGGTTAGAGACGCATTTATTAGGGCCGGGCATGAGGCTATGTCTTGTGATTTGCTACCGACAGACGTAACGGGGCCGCACTATCAAGGCGACGTTACGGACATATTGAGCAATGGTTGGGATTTGATGATTGCCCACCCGCCCTGCACATACATGACTAATAGCGGCGTTAGTTGGCTGCACAAAGACCCCGCAAGATGGGTGCTGTTAAATGACGCCGCCGCGTTTTTTAATCTGCTGCTGAACGCGCCAGTAAACCGGATTGCCGTTGAAAACCCGATCATGCACAAGTACGCAAAAGAGCGCATCGGTAACCGCAAGCAAGACCAAGTTGTCCAACCGTGGATGTTCGGCCACATGGAACAAAAAGGAACCTGTCTGTGGCTGAAGAATCTGCCGCTGCTGACGGCGACCAACAACGTCAAAGCGGAAATGTTATTGCTGCCCGACAACGAACGGCAGCGGTTGCATTACTTGTCGCCAGGTCCAGATCGGTGGAAATTACGCTCTAAGACGTACCAAGGCATTGCCGACGCAATGGCCGCGCAATGGGGATGTTTATGATTCTCCGTGACTACCAACAACGCGCCATCGACGATCTATACCGCTGGTTTGAGGCATACGAGTCTGGAAACCCATGCTTGGTGCTGCCCACTGGCTCAGGCAAGAGTCACATCATTGCGGCGATCTGCAAACAGGCGGTGACTACCTGGCCCGAGACACGCATCTTGATGCTCACCCACGTTAAGGAGTTGATTGAGCAGAATGCCGAGAAGATGCGCCAGCACTGGCCGGACGCCCCGTTGGGCATCTACAGCGCTGGCATGGGCGTCAAAAAAATGGATCAAATCACGTTTGCCAGTATCCAGTCGGTGCGTTATTTGGCCGACCAGATTGGCTACATTGATATCGTTTTGATTGACGAGTGCCATACGGTATCCCACAAACAAGAGGGCGGTTACCGCTGGCTCCTGAGCGATCTTAAAAAGATCAACCCATATCTGCGCGTTATAGGGCTAACCGCGACGCCTTACCGCTTGGGCCACGGGCTGATCATTGAGGAGCCAGCCCTGTTCTCGGCGCTGATCGAGCCGGTGACGATTGAGGAGCTGGTGTTCAAAAAGCACCTTGCCCCGCTGCGCTCAAAAGTAACCCAGTTCAAACTAGACGTTAAAGGCGTAGGCAAGAGCGGTGGCGAGTACATTGAAAGCCAGTTGCAGAAAGCCGTTAACAGCAAAAGCCAAAACCTGCGCGTGGTGCGCGAGGTCATAGCATGGGCCGAGGATCGCAAGGCGTGGTTATTTTTCTGCGCCGGGGTTGATCATGCTATCGCCATCCGTGACGTATTGCGCGACGAGGGTATTGCCGCCGAATGTATCCTTGGGGAGACACCCAAGCAGGAGCGCGAGCAGATCATTGCCAACTACAAGGCAGGCAAGATTAAGGCGCTAACAAATGCCAACGTCCTGACCACTGGGTTTGACTATCCCAACATTGACTTAATTGCGATGCTGCGCCCAACCATGTCGCCGGGCTTGTACGTACAAATGGCGGGTCGAGGAATGCGCCCCAAGGAGCATACCGATCATTGCATGGTGCTGGACTTTGCTGGCGTGGTTGAGGCGCATGGGCCGATTACTGCGGTGCAACCGCCTAAGAAGCCCGGTGAAGGCACCGGAGAAGCCCCAAGCAAACCGTGCCCAGAGTGCAACGAGATTTGCCACCTGTCAGTGCGCGAATGCCCTTCCTGCGGGTTTGAGTTTCCGGCCCCGGCGCAAAAGAAATTGCAACTGCGCGACATTGACATCATGGGCGAGAAGGGCAAGGAGATGGCTGTCACTGGCTGGACTTGGCGGCGGCACATTGGGCACAACAGCGGCAAGCTGATGATCTCCACAACGTACTACGGCGCACTGTCTGACCAGCCGGTGACTGAGTACTTTCCGGTGCTGCACGAAGGGTATGCCGGTGAGAAGGCAATCGGCCAGATATACAAGATCGCCCAACAAAATCACGTTAGCCTGGCTAAAGTGACTGATCTTGACCCAGAGAACGGGCTTGACTACATCGTGATCCAGATGAACTTAGGGAAACCCCCAACTAGCATTGAGATCAAGCGCGACGGAAAATTTAACCGAGTGATCAAAAGGATGTGGCGATGACCGAACACGAAGAACAACGCAACTTTGTGAAGTGGTTTCGCCAGACCCACACCGGCGTGCGTATTTTTGCCATACCCAACGGCGGCGCTAGATCGGCGTCTGTGGCGATGAAATTGAAGGTTGAGGGTGTAAGTGCTGGCGTGCCCGATCTCTTTATACCGGCGACGCTAACGTGGATTGAGATGAAACGTAAGACAGGAGGGGTGTTATCGAAAGAACAAAAAGACTGGATTGAATACTTGAGAGGATGTGGACACAAAGTCATCGTCGCCAAAGGGTGCGATGACGCAATCAAACAACTTGAAGGATTGCCATGTTAAGAAAAAGAGATGAGGTTCCGTCTTGTTTTGAAAGTCGGGAGCAGTTCAAACTATGGGTTGCTGCGGCCAGATCGCAGCACCCAACGCCGGGGCATGAGTGGTGCGAGGACTGCACCAAGTCATACCAAGACAAGATGATTTGGGAGGGTCGCTGCGCTTACCCCGGCACCATCTTTATCAAAATGTCCGATGGCGCAGTTGAAGGGCGCAGGCCATTTTCCATCGTGAAAAAACTACGTCAGGAGGCGATGAGTGAAACTCAAAACCCTTGAGTACATTGCTCAATATGGCGAGGCGACGTATCCAATGCTGCGTAGCAATTGCGGTGCTCATGAAAATGAAGTACGCAAATTGTTTTTGAACGGCACTTTGGTGCGCCGTCAAGTCACCCCAGAACCCAACAGTAGCCGGGTTGTGTGGGCTTACCGTCTGCCAGACCAACCGGAGGACTTGCCTACTTACCCCAAATTGGAGCGCGATCCAATCTCCAACCGGCCAGTCAAGAAAGCCAGAGTTCGCACGAAAAAAGAACGGGTTGAACCAGATTATTCAATCATTTTGAGGACACTAGGATGCTAACGATTCCATATCATTCCCGCGCCATACCCACGATTCGTATGGGCGATCCGCGCTTTGTATATGTCCCAGCCGCCGCGACAGATGTGACGCGGATTTGGCGTAAATATGGGTGGGTTCCGAAAGGGGAAAAAGAATGACTAAAGACGAGATCATCCGCATGGCTTGGGAGGCTGGGCTGCAAAATGGGCCTGTATTTGTTCAGGGTCTTGAACGCTTCGCCGCCCTGATTGCCGCGCATGAGCGGGAGGAGTGCTTAAAACTGGTTGATGAACAAATTCACAACATGACTGTTCTTGACAGCTATCCCGAACAATCAGGAGCAATTTACCGAGCCATAATAAATATCCGCGCAAGGGGAAAGAAATGAAATACGGAATCCTTGACGACGAGGGCCAAGTTGTGCGGTGGGTCTGGGAAAAGCCTGACTACCCGCACATTGCCGTAAAGATTAAGCGGCAGCCCAAGTTTGACCCGTCTGGTTATCCAGATGCTTTGTTTTGAGGAAAAGAAATGAACGAACGAATTAAAGAACTTGCCCAACAATGTTGGGATAAAAGATTAGATGGACTTCATTTCGATCAGGAAAAGTTTGCCGAGTTGATTGTGCGGGAGTGCTGCCCACAGCGTTTAGTTCAAGAACTGCCCCCACCCCTAACCAAAGGTCAAGCATGGCAAAAGTGGTGGTACGAAACGCGAGGCAAGCATATGGTCGCGGGCGGGGCGCACCCTATGGAATGGGCCATGTACGATGCCTTCAACTCGGGCTGGGACGCAGCCAAACAAAATAGTGAGAAGGACTAATGCGCTGCGCCAAATGCTCGGGCAAGACTAAAATTGTCGACACCCGAAAGTGGCATGACCACCAACTTGGGTTCTACTGGACTGAGCGAAAGCACGTTTGCCGAACGTGCGATAACGTGTTTGTCACCATTGAACTGTTAAAAACCCTCTGGGATCAATATTTGGAAGCCAACCCATGACTGACTTTAATACTTGGCGGCACGAAAATTTGGTGCAATTTGCCACCGAAGCAATGCAACGCATGAAGTTTTTGCAAGATGAAGTTGAAGCACTAAACGCCGATATCAAAGCGGCGATCGCAGCGTATCGAGAGCTTAATAAGACGATACATCAATGAGTTGCCCTCGGAAGTCCAGTGTATCTTCGCTGTGCTTCCGAACCACTTCGGGCCACAATAACTCACCATTTTTCATGGTGAGAACGGCAAAGCCAGAGCGCCAATTCGTTGGCGCATCTTCCAGATAATCTATGAACTGCGGGCCATTCGTATCGGCTAACGTGCCGGTATCAACGCCCCAACGGGTGCCGCGATAATCGTCGAATGGCGTTACCTTCAGACTATGCAGATGCCCGGTGACAACGGATGTACCGGCGTTGACGGTGTTGTTGTGGGTTGCGTGTACCCCAGACTTCCAGCGGTGTTTGATTGCTACCGAATCGCCAATCCAACAAGACCAGCAGGGGTGCCAGGCGGGGAAATGATCTTTAAGGGTAAACCCGGCGATACCTTCAAACTCGGGCGCGACTTGGGATAGCCTAGATTCCAAACGGCTATCGTGATTGCCCAAAGGCCAGATTAGCTGCACCGGGTAATACGCTTCTTTGGCCGCTTCTTCAATCTCTTTGAGAGCCTCTTGGCAAGCGTTTAGTTCTTCCTTAACACTTGGGGTCTGCTGCCATGAAATGCGAGCGTGGCGGCTGATTGAAGCCCCGTCAAAGGCATCGCCGTTGCATATCACTGCGACTGGCTTAAACTCATGTATCGCCCAAAGCAAACCCTTAAACGCCGTGGTTCTCATGCCAGGCCAGAAGTGGGCATCCGAGAACACCAGCACAACCCCGTCATGAACGCCAAGCTGGTGCCGGGTTCGATTGTGCTGGATTGCTTGGTAAGCACCTCTGCCGGTGAGTTTTACACCGTGTTTTGCTTCAAGCCTGCGGCGTCTACTAGCAACATTTCGCACCGTTACGCCGATTATTTCGGCGATTTTGGTAGCGCTTTTATGTTTATCCCACAATTCAATGAATTGTGCATCGGTGGTTTTTGCTGCGGTCATTGCGGCAATATCGGTATAAACTCGCCGCACCAATGCCCATCATCTGTTGGGGGCCAATGAGGATTGTTATCCTCAAAGATGGGGCTGCGTCGGCGACATTCCCCCATCCACTCGTTTGGGGGTTTGCCGCCAAGGTTGATCCAGTAAAGACATTCTTTACAGGTGGGTCGATCACTCATGGCGCGAACCCTAACTGTTAATTATTACACTTGTCTTTCAAAGTGCGGGCAATCTACAAAGTTTTTAAAGTTGCCACCCCAACGGTTCTTGGGGTTAAGGCTTTCCCAGTATTGCCCAACTGGGATCAATGGCTCACGCGACCCAATCATTGCGCCGTCTTTAAAGAAGTTTAAATCCAAAGCGCAGCGCTTCAAGTGCATGGAGTTGGAGGTCTTGCTTAGACCCTTTTGGATATAAATTGCCTGCTGCTCTGGCGTGCGAAACAACTCGCCGCCAGTCACAACAAAGCCCAACTCAAAGCACTTGTTGATGAGTTTGGCAACATCCTTAAGGAACTCTGCCTGCTCTGCAACAAGACTCACTTTGTCTCACTCAAGAACACCGCGCCAAAGGCGCAAGCAGCGGTGCCAAGCTGCACCAGCGCCTCGCCCGTGCCTGGCGGGATACCAACCAGCGGCGACACGATGTTAATCAGCAGGGCAATACCAGCCCACGAGGATGGCTCTTTGAAGCGTTCAATAAGATATTTCACAGGAGAATCTCCAAGGTTCCGTGCAAGTCATCATCCGTCGAGGATGTCACACTGACACTGATAATTGTCATGTCAAAGTAGGTTGGGATATCAAACTTTACATAATGGCCGACCGGCACGTTATACGCTTGCGCCATATACGGGGCTTCGACGCCAGGATTCTCGCCGGAAGTAACGACAAGATTGAATAGCGCATCTGGCTCACTGCAATCAACCACGCCGATCTTAGCATCCCACTCCCCCATGCCAGTTGGTGCGTATGAAACAGAATTAAACCACTCATCATCTTCGCCCAGATAGAAACGATAAGTTGCCATTACTTGTCTGCCTTTGCGTGAAGTTGGTCAAAAATCTTGTTCAACATACTTTTGATCTCGTTGAGGTCATCTTTGTAGTCACTTCGCATCACATATTTGGTCGGCATCTCCTGCCGAATCTCGTGAATCTCACGGCTCATCTCGCGCAGAGTGTTCCACAGTTCTTTAGCAACCCAACCCATGATCGTCAGGACGGTGCCGAGGGTGATGTCAATGAGGAGTTGGGTGTCCATGATTATTCAATGTCGGGGGTGAATGCGCTAATTGTCCCAGAAGTTAGCCCAGATGGGCCAGCTTTCAAAACTTTAAGTAACTCTGATCTTTCCTTGGCAGGCAGCGTTTGAAGCAATTGCACCCCATTTTTACCAGACTTAAATCCTTCAGTGAGGATATCCATCGTTTTCTTGCCAATCCGATCTTGAAGTTCATCTAGAACTTTATTAGTCGCAGTTACTTTAGCGCTAAAAAATGATGGAAGTTTTAAAGTCGGTTGATTGGCTTGCAACAGTTCGCGTAATGCGTCTTGACCAGCAGACACCTGCGATTTTACAGCTTCCCCTCGCTCAACCCTTCCAGCAACACCTTTTAACACGGCCATGCTGCGGTTAGACATTTCTTTAGCAATATCGTAGCTTCCAGGCCCAAAAATCTTTTCAACTTCTTCTGGCTTGTTACCTCTAACAAGTTCAACAAACTGCTTTGGATTGGATTCAAACAAATGCAACGCTTCCGCGCTAAGTTTCTTTTGATTGATAGCTTGGCGGCCAAGCGCGTAGGCTTCCAAATATGATCTGTATCCAGTACCACCAGCCGCTTCAATCGCGTCAACAATTGCAGGATTTACACTTGCCAAAACTTTTGCTGCAAGTTCTTTTTGGGCTTTTGTATTGGCCTGCGGGTACAAATCACGAATGGCTGCATTTACAGAATTTTTGCGAATGCTGTCAAGTGCAAACGCATCAATAATCCCGTCATTATTTGTCCATTGTTTAATATCGTCGCCAACTCGTTTAAGAACAGTAGCCACATCTCGATTACCAGCAAACTCTGGGTTTTTCAAACTTGTGGAAATGCTACGAATTATTGAATCTGGTTTTAACGGGGTCAAACCATGAGCTGCAAGGCTATCTGCAGCAGCTTGCTTAAACCTAGCCGCTTCGCCAAAATTCAAAGATGCGTTTGCAGCTTGAGCGGTTACTTCTTCAGCTTTACGAGCCAAATCTCCGCCAACGTAAGTTTGTTGTGCAGCCAATCTTGGCATAAATTGCGGGTTATAAAAGTTAGCCGCAGCAGGATTCATTGGCGCACGTTCACCAGCAGCAGTAAACCGTCGAACATCTTCAACTTTTTGCGTTGCAGCATTGGCAAAACGATCTGCTTGACCTTGAAGAACTGGCAACATTTCACCAGCAGTGTTAGCAGCCCCAAGTTCTGTTTTAAGAACCGGAATCAATTGTTCATTCAACGCATTTCTAGATGCTTGCTGAACATTTCTTGCTTCAGTTTGCGTGCCGCCGCTAACCAAATTTCGCAAGGCATTTACTGACGCTTCGCCTTGTGACGCTTCCAAATTAGCCAAAAAGCGCGGGTCGCGTTGCAACGCACGGTCTACAAATGCTTGCCAAGTCGGAGAGTTAAGGCTTGCAGTTGCCTGACCAGCAGTAGTGCCAGCACGAGCCTTGCCCATCAATTCCAATGCTGCTGGCAAGTCTGGCCCAAGTGCCTGGCGAGCCATGTCTGCGGCGCGTTGTAATGGAATTTGGCGAGCATCAAAAACAGCGCCAAGAGCTTTAAAAATATATGGCGCAACAGCCCGACCGCCAGCCTCAAAAGTTGCGCCAGTCAGTACGTCACCAGCAGCATTCAAAAAAGCATTTGTTGGTGTTTCCGGCGGTTGATTGCCCAACATAACATCAGCACCGCGCAGCAGACGGTTTGAGATGCCATAACCCAATCCCGCGCCGCCAATTGCCCCTGCTGGGCCAAGCGGTGCCCCAAGCAACCCACCGCCTGCGGCCCCTAATGCTTCAACAGTTGGCCCAACAAGTTGCCTAGTGGTTTGAGCTGCACTGTAAAGATTTGGATAATCTGTAGCCCAAGATGGTTGTTTGGTTTTAACTGCTGCTGTTGTTTCAACCTCTTGCGGGGTTTGCATCCGTTTGATTTCGGCAGCCAGCATTTTGGCCGCCTCAACATCACCAGCGGCATCAGCGTTAACCAATGCTTTGCCAAGTTGTTCAATGGTAGCCATTATTTTGGTGCGTATTTGTTGACTAATTCGTCAATTTCTTTTGAAGAATTTAATTTGACGCTTTGTTTTGCTTCGCCTTTTAGATAAGTCTTTTCAATTTGATTAAGAATGCGATTTACAGTTTGCGTAGATTGCTTTGGGTCTGACAAAGAATTAAGCATATTTTGCAACTCAACGTTTGAGTTAAGTTGCTGTGCAGACATTCCGGTTGCATTTTTAATTGCATTAACCAATCTTAAACGACTACTTTTAATTACGTCGCGTTCGGTTTGTTCTTTGGTTCCAACAGCTCGACCTAACGCTTGACCAACGTCAGAAGCGCCCATGCTTGCTGACAAATTTGACAAAGCATTTTTTTCCGTGCTTGGAATTCCACCTAAAGATTCAAGCGTTTGGTAAGCATTTCTAATGTTTGAAAGTTCGCTTGAAAGCTCATCTTTGCCTTTGGCTAATTTTTCTTCTTGAGCCGCTGCTTGTGGAACTTTACCGCCAACACCAATAACGCCAGGTGCGCCAACACCACCACCGCGATATTCACGCGCATTAACGCTAATCATTTGCGATGGGTTTGTTGGATCTGTAATTTGCGTAACGGTCGGCGCAACAGGCTGCACTGGGACAGGCGGCGCTCTCATTGCAGCCGCTTTTTCAGCCAAATATCTAAGAAATTCAGGATTTTGTTGGGCTTGTTGAAATTCTTGTTGCGAAGTTGTTGGCGCAAAAGGAATTTGAACAGCTTGCTGCCCGGGAACAGATATGATCTGACCGGGGCTAAATGTTTGTGCTTTCTTTAGTTCAGAAAGTTGCCGTGAAAATTCAGCAACCAAAGGCATAAGGCGTGGGTCTTGACCGGCAAGTAAACTCATACCAGCACGTTTGCGTTCTAATTCAGCAATTTGAGCGTCAACATTTTTGGTAAAGTTGCTTGGCAGCAAATTATTTACCGGCGCAACAGGAGCAGCGGCAGCAGGAGCTGCAACCATTGATGCAAGCCTATTTGTAGGTGAAACACCTTCTGATACTGAAAATCGAACCGGCCCTTGCTCATCAATTGGCCGATCAATTGGAGATGTAGTGGCAACAGGAGGCTTTTCAGGTTCTACTGGCTCCGATGGCGCAGCGCCTTTTGGATTCATTAAATCGCTAAACTGCTTTTGAAAAGCTAGTTTTTCGTTTATCTTAAATCCAAGATCCATAAAATGCGGAATCCCAGAGTTAAGCATTGCTTTTGCAGCTTCTGGTAAATTATCTGGGCCGCCAGCTTGTTTAATTTTATTTTGAAGATCGGCAAGCGCTTCCCGATCGCGCTTCAAATCAGCCAACTTTCCTTCGTAAATATCGCTTTCGTATTGACCTTTGCGAATGTCAATCATCTTTCCATAGATATCTAAGGGCGATGCAAATTTTGGCGGCGCTACGCCAGCAGCAAGAACCGGATCAATTGCCATGATTTTTCCTACGCGGTTGTTCTGCTTGGGAATCTGTTAATCATTTCATTGGTCATGTAGTAATTCCCAAAATTGCCAAGGGCTTGATTAAGAGAATTTGCTTGACCAAGATATCCAGATGCCTGAGCGCTGCCAATATTTCCGTATCCTTGCGCTTGCGCTTGCCCAAAGTTTTGCGCGGCGTTGCCAACATAGTTGGTTGCCGACTGGCCTACACCAGCAAGCGATTGCAATGGGTTTAATTGAGCATTGCGCTCGGCTTGATAGCGATTAAAAGCGTTGGTGTACTCGTTAGACGCATAGTCTTGACCGTACCGCGATGCTGCTTTAAGTGCGCCGCCTGAGATTAACCCACCGCGAGCAGCAGCTTGACGGTCTAGCGCTTTAAGTCCTTCGTCCAATCTAAACTGATAACCTGGGTCTTTCTGAAACTGATCCATGCCAAACTTTTGGTAATTTGTTGCCAACGGAATCAGTTGGTTTAACGCGGTCATTCCCGCTTGTCTATAAGGTTCTTGGTCAGCGCGAGTCAAATCAAACATCCGCTGCTGCGCGTCAATCCCTTGCTGCGCTGCATTAGCTTGAGCATTAGCCGCGCTACGAGTTGCGGATGCTCCACCAACTCCTGCGCCTAAAGACGCGCCAAGAGCGGCACCAGTTGGGCCGCCCAAAAGAAACCCAGCGCCGCCGCCAATGATTGGTAAAAGACTATCTAGCCAACTCATAGCGATTTCCTTTAACTAATCCGCAAATACAAACTAACCATATTTCCACCACTCGTCGCGCCGGTGGTAAAGCCCATGCAACGCCAAGTTGAACCAGTTGGGACTGCAACCACGGTTGTGGTGGTGCCACCAGCACTGGCATAGCGCAAATTGGCCGCTATGTTGGTATCGCCTGGATCATCCGCAACGCCGGTGTAGTCGGCCAACATTGCATACGTTCCAACTGCGCCCAACGTAGTAGGTACAGAAGGCGCAGCGCTCGTCCACGCAGACCCATTGCTGGTCAAGACATTGCCAGTTGTGCCGGGGCTTACGCTGAACGTAATGTTTGGCGTGGAACCACCGCTAGATGCAATTGGCGATGTTGCCGTAACCGACGTTACGCCACCGCCCCCACCTGCTGCTGCAATCGTGATGCCACCAGAAGCATTGGTAATGGTTACGTTTGACCCAGCAGTCAAAGTGGCTTTGGTGTAACCCGTGCCATTACCAATCAGCAACTCACCGTTTGCTGGCGTGGTGGTCAGGCCAGTGCCGCCATTAGCCACCGGCAACGCAGTGCCAGAGTAAGCCAGCGTTAGGGTGCCGCTACTTGTAACCGGGCTACCGCTAACCGTAAACAATGCAGGAGCGGCGATCGCCACGCTTGTGACCGTACCGGCAGCGGCACCGGGTGGGCCAAGAATGTTATCCACAACCCAGACTTGCACATCGCTGGCATCGGTCAACTTAAACTTGTAATTGGTGCCAGGCGTCAACCAAATGTTGGCCTCGCCTCGCGAGTCCAGAATGATTGGGTTGGGGTTGTTGGTTGCGCCGGTTGAGTCGGTGTAGGTTACAATCGGCGTAGTGGTTCCGGCAGCGTAGGTGTATACCTTGCCGCCCGCCAAGGGATTGCCATTGGCATCAAAAAACTGTTGCTTGGCGTTTGGCGATAAACTTGCCATTACTACCTCGAAATAAAAGTCACTGTCGGCGCAGGCAAAACGTAAGAGATGCGTAGTTGGTCATTTGGTGCCAAACTAAACATCCCGTAATAGCTGCCGGTGTTGTAAAAGTTAGTGCCGTCTCGGGAATATTCTAACTTAGTAACGCCACCGCCACTAATTATTATATCCCCATAGTTTGTGCTGGTATTAACGTAGGTCGATGGGTTTCCCGTTAGGGTTACCGCTGTCGGGTTGGCTGGCACCGTGCCAGAACCAGATGCTTGAAACAGGCTCAAGAAAAACCGAAACCACTCCCGCGAGATTAAACCAGTCTTGGGGTCGGTTAGCGGAACCCTCGGCGGCGTGATAGAGGTTAGATTGTTCATCAGGCATTGGTCGGGCTAAGTATTAGTTCCGCGCCCATGATCACAACTTTATTAGGATCGGTGCCGGAAATCTCATAAACCCGGTCGCGCAACTTCATGGTCATACCTAAGCGCCGCCAAAACACCCGTTGCGAGTAGTTGCCAATCTTGCCCATTGGCGACCAATGCTCATTTGACCAAGTGTGCCCAGCATCATCCGACCAGCGCAGCATAACCTGCGGGTTGTAGCCAGCCCAATCAGGGTAGGGCAGCGTCACTAAAGACAGACCATCCTCGGTTGTAATCTCAAACCCAGATTGGTTGACAAGCGTATTTTCCCCGTCTGCCGGGTAAACACCCAACCCAACACCCGACTCGCAATCAAGCTGCAAAGTGTGGTGCGCGGTACGCTTGAGGTTGTTTTGGTCAGTTGGCAGCGCACGCCACGAGCGCAGCCACTTTTGCTCGGCGCCGTTGTCAGAATAAACGTCTAGGTCAAATCCATAGATGTTGCCGTTTTCAAAGTCCCCAACGATTATTTCGTTGTTATAGAACATCTGGCAATTGCTGCGGTGCCGCGTAAACTGCGCCGGGTTGTAGTTGGTGCCCATCGTCCACGCACCGCGCTCGTGCCAGGCTTGGGTAGCCACATCGTAAACCCATGTTGCGTTACCGCTTGGGAATGTCAGCACATAGAAGGAATGGCCCTCTTGCTGGTAGGTGTAGCCGATTGCATCCGAGATGGTGCCGTACTGGGCGATGGCGTACTCAATGGCATGGGTGCTAATCCGCTGGCCGGTGTAGCCGGTGGAACGGTAGACAATGCCCTGCCCGCGAGCGTCTGCACCAAGCCAAAACAATCCATTGTCCATCTTGGCAATTGAGTAGGCAGCAGCGCAGCCGATCTCGTTAAAGGCACCCTGCATCCGCTGAAAGGGAAAACCCTCAAGCGCGGCGTCATACCAAACCTCAACCGTCTTGGTGCCAAACACCCAAAGCTCACGGTGGTCAACAATAATGCCCACCACGCCGTCTGGAGAGCCATCAGCGCTGGCAAAATCCAATGGATCAATCTGCGTGCCATCCAGCAGGCTAGTCACCCACAACAACTGACTGTTTGGCTCGTTGTAAACGAAATAGCCGTCCAGATAACCCACCTGCCCTGCGCCGGTAAAGTCTGGATCATTGATCTGGCTAAATGCGGTGGTGACCGAGTTGTAGATGTATGATGGGCCATTGCAGGCCACAAACAACTGCGTGCCGTTGTCGGTCATGCTAACCGGGCCAGTACCACTTACGTTACCAAGAAGCGCCTTATTGTAGTTGGCGTCAATCTTGAACAGTTGGGTGCCGCTTACAACGTACCCGACATTATTAAACGTCCACAACCCACGGATTGGGCCTTGTCCCACATTAGCCAGCAGGCGCAAGCCTGGCGCTCGATTCAAAAAGGCAGGCTCTTTGCCGCCCTCTGGCACAATTTCTGGAAACAAGTTAATCATGCGGTTATCCGCAGCGTTGATGCTGCGGGCCACATACGCTGATCCCAAAATGGGAGTTTTCACCGTAGTTCAGCCCAATTTGTAATCCCGCCAGTACAAACGTAAGTGGCACCAACCGGCACAATCGCCGTTAGTTGGTTGTTCTGCCCGTTGACCCCACCAGATGCGCCAACTTGAATGCCAGATACCAGCAGCGTAGTATTTGAATTGATGTCATAGGTGGTGATTGCCACCATGATTGGCTTGGTTGTGCTGTTGGTGTAGGTGGTGCCAGATACGCGGCTAGAGAACACATTCTGCCAAGTCTGCCCATACCCCAACCCATCAGCAACGCTCGTTGCGGCAATTGAAATGCCGCCAGCCGTGTTAGTCACCGTAATGTTGGTGCCAGCGCTGATCGTGCCCAAGGTGTAGCCGGTGCCGTTGCCAATCAGCAATTGACCATTGGTCGGGGCCGTTGATACGTTAGTGCCACCGTTGGCAACCGGCAATGTGCCGGTAACGCCAGCAATCAGCGACAACCCGGTGCAGTTCGTTAACGTGCCGCTGGCAGGAGTGCCAAGCGCTGCATTGGTAAACGATGCGTTGGTAAGCGTGCGGTTGGCAAACAGATTGTTGATGGACAACTGTTTGGTGATGCTGGACTGCACAATTGGCAGCACATCCGTGCCGCCGCCGCTAGATGCAACCGGAAGGGCTGATATGGTGATCGTAGGCATTAGTAATTACCCGCATATACGTTAAAGCGCTGCCTCGTCGCAACCAGCGAGTACGGCATAGCCATCACATCATCTGGATTGTTGATGCGCTTGATGTTGCGCTTGCTGGTCATGGCAATGCGCGTAACTTGCGGCGATGGCTCAACCCCAAACTCAGGGGCGATCTCCATAGCCAGATTGTAGACAAACGCCCGCAGATAGCCCGGTGGGAACGTCAGTGCCGTTGCAAGCGTAGCCGGTTGAGACAATTCCTCAACCGAAATAAAGTGCCATTCCAAAACCCGCGTTGGCTTTGGGTAGATGGTCATTGTGATATTGGGATACTCCATATTTATCCACATCACCTGTGGATAAGTGGAGGTAACCGTTTTAACAGCAATCCCGTCGTATTGCTGTTGATTGATAAACTTAATGCCGTAACTGACGTTAGTAGTCGGATCGCGGAAATAAGTTGAGTCATCCAGCAGGATCGGGCGATTGCCAACAAAGTCCCCACTTGGGCCAAGCGTCTGGGTGATTAACCCAGGAGTCCACAAGTAGGTTTGATCCTGCGTGTTAAACACCGACAAACGCTCGGTGTTCCACGATTCAATCATCTGGTTTAGCGCAGTCAACGAGTCCTGCGAAACAGATGGGCTAGGAGTCTCGCCCTCTGCCAGAACCCCAAGCAACCGCAATGCCCGATTGATTTGGTCACCGGCAGTTGTGGACATTATTCTTCCTTTTCGATTTTGCGCGGTCTGCCGCGCTTAACCACTAATTCATTGACTATTTCAGTCTGAACAGGCGCATCGTCTAGATTATAGCGCGACCAGCCGTGCTGTTCATCAAATTGCGCTTCCAATTCCATCGTGGCAACTTTGTTGCCGTGAACTGGATGCTGGAGATATATCATCATAGGCAAAAGGGGGCTTTTGGCCCCCCCCCGTTTAACTCAAACAGTGGATAACCGAAAAGTTAATTACAACGGCTTCAGAGTATGAAGTACCGCTCAAGTTGCGTAACGTGAATGATGCAGAACCAGCGGTCATGTTAGAAACATAAGTTGTGTAAGCACCAGCCGTGCTTCCAGTGGTAACGCTGGAAATACACACAATGATTGTGTCATTTGCAGAAATCAACGAATTGTTGAGTGTAAATGAAACAGCGGTGTTACCAGCCAAAGCTGCGTTGTTCATCGTAATCTGACCAGCAGACTTGTTAAGCGTAACGCCGGTAGATTTGCTGGTTGCTTGCGTGACAGTACCTTGGGCTGCTGCGGTGTAGCCAAGTTCTTGGCTAGCGTAGCAAGTCGTAAATTCCGGATCGGAATACGCGACTCCAATTGCTTGCGTATTAGGCATGACAATTCCTTAAATAATCGGGGGCCGAAGCCCCCTAGACTTAGACGCGGTAAACAACCCAAGTCGAGTCAGCGGTGCGACGCAGCAGGAACCGGCCGCTGGACGTTGCGCTAATCGCAACCGTAGCGTTGCCACCATCGGTCACGCCAGTGCCAGCAGCAAGCGCTGCCGTGCCAGACGAGGTTCCCAGATTAACCAGCACGAGTTCAAACGTGCTGTTGATCTTGGCGCTGGTAACCAGAGCGTCCAAAGACGCACCAGTGGGCAGCGTGTAGGTCTGGGCGGTCGTTGCACCCGAACCAACCAGCAGGACGCCAGAAGCGACCTGAGCAGCGGTCAGGGTTGCAGTTGCCGTGACAGACTGAGGAGCGGCTTGATAGCCGAGGATTACTTCATTCAGGTTGCCGTCGCCAAGCTGGTAACCACCAGCACCATTAGGTAAAGCCATGATATTTCCTTAAAAATAGTGGGGGGTATTAAACCCCCCTAAAAGATTAACCCCAGAGACGGCAAGCCATCTGCGGACGAATCGTGCTAAAGCCATACAACACATCAATACGACATGGAAGTCTGTCATTATTTATGTCGTACTGCCTAATCACACGCAAGCTGATCCCGTTATGTACTGCGCGAGCGGCCATATCGACCCCGCTTGGCAGCAAGAGATCGGCCGTCGCGAACGTGATTGCATTTTTATGGTAGACCAAGTTCTGTGGATATTGCGTTGAAGCAGATCCAAGGAACGTGATAACCGCGCTGGCTGCAGGGAATGAATCAACTGTAGCCAAGGCATTTGCCGACGTATAAAGCGCCGGTGAAATTGCCAAGGTCATGGAAGTGCTCGAAGTCACGCTGTTGTCAGCGGTAACAACGAACTGCTGGAGCGAACCAGTCGATTCACGGGTCTGCGGGTTAACAGCATAAACGCCAGCAATGGTGAAAACGTCGCCTTGCTTAACCGTCTTGGTTCCGCTGGTGAACGTAATTGGAAGGGTCGCTTGACCCTCAACAAACGTCGCACTAGAAGAAACAATAGGCGAAATAGGGAAGTTGCCGGTGGTGTGCTGCTTGATTGACTGAGACATATTGATCTCGTCAAAGCCCAACACGCCAGTGCCCATCATGCCATTCTTGAACTGCTTGGAGATGGTGTCGGTTGGGTTAAAGAGACCCTTCATGCCTTCAACCAGCCCAGCGTTAGCAGCGGGGTTAACCGTTGCATAACGTGGCGACATAACCGCAGCGGCTTCGTTAAGTTTCTGTTGCGCTTGCAGCAGAACCAGCGAGGTCGATGGGGTCGTGCCTGGCGTGCCGACCGATGCGTAAATGTTCTTGTACGCATTGGCAACGTCAGCGTCGATGCTAGAAGCCAACTGCGAGATACGCGGCTTAAGCACGCGCTCTGCGAAGTCATCCAACTGCATCGTCAGTTCGGCAGACGTAAAGTTCACACCAATGTGCTTCTGGGTCGAAACGGTCAGCGTGGTGTACTGCTCGTTATCGTCCTGCACTTGCAGAGCGGCACCATCAGTCACCAATGCGCGATCCGGCAGCCGGATACGCAGGGTAGAACCGATCTTGGCACCTTCGACAGCAAAGCTGTCGTCGTACTGACGGTTTACGTTGCGGGTAAGGACGAGGTTGTTTTCGAGGATCTCAAGGGCCTTCCTTGTGATCATGTCAATCGTGAGAATCGAATTAGACACTTTACTTCCTTTGGATAAGTTGTGTTAGAATAGAAATTCCTTAGTCACCTTTTGGGGTACAACATGATTGGCATAACCGTAGACGGAATCGAGTATCGATTCTTTGACCACCTTTACGCTGTCTCGCGCTGCGGAAAAGTTCTCAGAAAGTTTCTTCCACACACCCCCACCAATAGAAAAGATGGGTATGTATCTCTCGGTCGAAGCAACAAACTTATGCACCGAGCCGTGGCTCAATGTTGGCTGGAGTCCTTTGACCCAGCCAAACACGTTCACCACATTAACGGCAACAAAGCTGACAACCGAGCCGAAAATCTTGAATGCGTTACGGCCAAAGAACATTTTGCTGAACGCCACGCTGGAATGAACGGGCATTACATTCGTACGCCCGAAACCAAAGAAAAAATTCGCCAATCGCGCCTTGGAAAAGTCACTTCCGAGGAAACCAAAGCGAAACAAAGAGCGGCGTTGTTGGGTCGCAAACGTCCTTACTTTGAACGCGCCGCGCATAGCGAAGCGTCCAAACAAGCGCGTAGCCTTACCCATCACCGCAACACTGGGTGTTGCGTGCTTGGGGTTGAATACCGCTCCTTTGCGGAAGCGGCTAAAGCTACTGGCATTCATAGATTTACGTTAAGAAAAAGATGCCTTTCTGAGAACTTTCCCAACTATAGGATTTTGAGCTTTACATCCGAAGCGATTCCAACTTCCTAATCTGCCGCATCCGATCTGCTTCAATCCATTCCGAGGTAGACATGGTTTTGGTTGACCGGGGATCGGTCGTGTCATAACTCGGATTGCCTGAATTTCGAGCGGTAACGGGTCGAATAGGTGCTGGCGCAGATGAGGTTCGTTTAACAGGCGGGTCTGAGGCTAATTTAGCTTCAATTTTCCCGATCTCTTTGGCTTGCAGAACAGGATTAAGACGGGAAATGCGGTCTGCTTCCTTGGGATTGGAGCCTAGCCAATAGGCTATTTCGGGGCCAATGTCCGAGGATTGAACCACTTGCGCCATCACATCCGTGACTCGTAGCGTGGGGTTGTACGCGACTTGTTCAAAGTCATCGTATTTATCCCGCGCTTCTTCCTCGCGTCCGTGATATGCCTCCAAAACCTCCCTTTGCTGCCTTTGGATTTCTCGCTGCTCAAACAGTTTGATTGCTTTGGCGTCTGCATAAGCATCAACCGAATCAAACTGATCAACCGGCGGCAAATCAATTGGCGGCGGGGCAGATTCCTTTAGGCTGCGTTCCCACTTCCTCCGTTCAATAATCAATCTTTTCTGAACCCGCTCATCCATTTCTTCCTGAGTGAAAGTCTTAGATGGTTCAGGCTCGACCGGTGTTTCGTTAACTAGTGCTGGCGAGTCCACCGTGGCCTCGGGCACCGGCTCGGTTATACCTTCCGATAAGGTTTCTTCTGACATTCAATGAATCCTAAGATTCCCTGGTGAGCCGCACCAGTACGGTTAACTTAACGTGATTGAATCTGAATCGGTTGATCCAATAACAGATTCAATTGCACTTATAACATATTCCGGTTCTGGTTCTGGAATGACAATTGGCTCCGGCTCAATATCCGACAAAACCCAATCCGCACCATTCCAAGAAATAATTTGCAATGCAGGATCAAACTCTGGCTTTGGTGGGGCTTTGACATAACCCAATAGCGCCATTACCTCTGCATCCTGCGTGTATTGGCTTGCATCAGTGCGCGTCAACCCACTTGGCAACCGCACGCGAAACTGGGTTACTTCAGCGGGAAAGTTGCCATTCTTGCTAAACAAATTCATCTCTTACCTCGTTGGAAATGCTGCGGTTGGCGTGGTGATGGTGCGGGCCACGCCTTTGGTGATGCGTAGGTCTTGGATGTAGCCGTTATAAAAGTCACCAGTCAAAGGATATGTTGTTCCTATCACAAACCTAGAAGTTTGAGTAAAACTTGTTGTGTTTGTTGCCTGAGCCTGTTGAGTTCCGTTAATAAACAACTTTGTATTATTTGATCCAGAACCTGATCTTGTTATAGCAACATAAGTCCATGTTCCGGTTGGGAAAGACGAATAGGTCAATATGTCCGAACCATTTGTTCTAAATCTAAGTTGAGATGTAGCAAAGTAAATGGTAAACCCATTGGTATCAACCCCGCCCGATGTTCTAGTATCAACAATCCCAGAAAAAGAACCTGCCAAACTTGACGCATACAACCAAAATTCTATCGTGTAATCTCCAGAACCAATTTGCAAATTAACACTGTCTGGAAGCAGTAAATAATCCCCCGTCCCATCAAACTTCATGCTTGTGGTCGGCCATTGGGCTTGGGTTGTACTAACCTGAGCATCCCCCACCGTCAGGGCATTATTCTGCCAAGCAGCGTCGTAGATTCCGGCGTTGGTGAAGTTGGTGAGGAGGGAGGTGTTGGCATCCGATCCATATGGAGTTGTTGGGTATGTTGTTAATCCAGTTCGCACAACATTAGAAATTCTTAAATTTGAAATATATCCCGGCAAATACCCGCCGGGAGAGCTTCCTTGATAACGGCCAATTCCTAATGTATTAGTTGGAGCAGATGCGTTATAAGAAAATCCCGTATTTGAACTAGAACCAGCAGCAGCGCCATTTATATAAAACGCGCAAGTTTTAGTAGAAGAAGTAAAAGTTATGGCAACATAATTCCAAGAATTTTGAACTAATGTTGCGCTAGAATTAAACGCCGCGTCACCCACACTATTGGCAAAATAAACTTGAGCGCCGTTTACTAAACCACCATTATTTGTGTTGTTAAAAAATACGCTCATTCCAATTTGAGCGCCAAAAGCAGTAGTTCCAACTATGCCATATAAAGACGACCCGCTATGGAAAACAAAAAATTCTATAGTCCAATTTGATCCATTGTGCAAAAAAGTCCAGTTGGATGCTGCGCCAGCGGTCAAATAATCACTAGACCCATTAAAATACCCACTCCCCCCATACGTCGCAGCACTGTACGATGCTGCCGGGGAAAAGGGTTGGAAGGCTTGGACTTGTGGGGGTGCCGCTGGCCGTTATGGCAAATGCGTTTGTGCTATTGTCAATGAAGCGGTTGGATTGGAGCGTGAGTAAGCTGGTGTTGGTGATTGCGGTGAGGGGGGTTGTGGGGACGGTTAATGTTGTAAGCGTAGGATCGTAAACCGCAGTGCCTTTTACAACCCTTGCATTTGAAACATACCCATCATAAAAAGTCCCTGCAGCTCCGTTTTCGCTTCCAATATTTAAGGGCAAACCAGTATTTGAATCGTTTACAGTAAAAGAAGAAGAAGTTACAATTCTTGTTCCGTCTAAATACATAC
>Ga0304730_1000674_pt1 | contig 28527 bp, 18 predicted proteins | sample M_130628_MF_Meta_FD_190474 | JGI IMG/M metagenome (GOLD analysis project Ga0304730, IMG submission 190474) | Freshwater microbial communities from Lake Montjoie, Canada to study carbon cycling - M_130628_MF_MetaG (v2) (version 2) | ecosystem: Environmental > Aquatic > Freshwater > Lake | place...
GGCTTTGTGGACACCCCAACCGTAGGTGACGATGCAAAAGTCGTCGCCATGATCATGGACAGTAGCTTTTCCTTCTTCAATGAGGTAGGGGGCGGCGGCTACGCCGCCGCTCACCGATCGATACAATAACTTGTGCTCAAAAAACAACACAGGATTTGGATCCTCGATGGCACGCATCAATAAACCCTTTGCATCGGCTGGCGTGCTGGGGTAATATATTTTTAGACCGGGAACGTGGTAAAACCATGCCTCGGTACTCTGACTGTGAAAAGGACCCGCTTGCACGCCCGCGCCGGTTGGCATGCGAACTACCACATCGGCAGGCTGACCCCACCGGTAATGGCTCTTGGCTAAATTGTTAACGATCTGATTGTATCCACAAGTTACAAAATCGGCAAACTGCATTTCAACAACGGCCTTTTGTTTGGCGATACTCAAACCGTAACCCGCACCCAAAATCGAACTCTCGGTAATGGGTGTGTTTCTTACGCGGCCTTTACCAAATTTCTCCAGAAATCCGTCGGTGATTTTAAAAACACCACCATACTCCGCTACATCCTGACCCATAATCACAAGATTATCATGTCGTTCCATGCTCTGCTCCAAACCTTCCTTAATCGCATCCACCAATCGCAGGTCTCGGTCACTCTCCGGAGCGCTGTCTGCACATTGAAAATCATTGGCAAATTCAAATGGCGCATACATATCATTCATTTCCTCTGCCAAATCCGGAACTACTTCCTCTTCCGCAAATGTGGTTTCCAAGCCCACTTCGATTTCTGCCAAAAACTCTTTTTTATATCGATCGATGATCGCATCGGACAAAATGCCCAATTCTTTTAAATAGGATTCGTAATTGCTTAAAGGGTCTTTTTTGCCCCATTCCTCAAATAAATGAGTGGGTACATATTTCACGCCGCTGGCCTCTTCATGTCCGCGCATCCGGAAAGTAAGCGCTTCAAAAATAATCGGACGGGGATTGTTTCTGAGCTCTTCCGCCCAATGCACTGCGGTATGATACACTTCTAAAATATTATTTCCATCCACCTGCACTGTATCCATGCCATAGCCGATTCCCTTGTCGATGAATTGCTTGCACTTAAACTGTTCGTTCGATGGCGTACTTAGTCCATAGCCATTATTTTCGATTAAAAAGATTACGGGCAATTGCCAAACGGCAGCCACGTTAAGTGCCTCGTGAAAGTCGCCTTCGGAGGTGCCGCCATCGCCAGAAAAAGCGACAGAGATTTTTTTACGATGATTTAAGACGTGGGAAAGGGAAACGCCATTGGCCACGCCTAGCATCGCACCCAAGTGAGAAATCATCCCCACGATGGCGTATTCATTGGTCCCAAAGTGAAAACTGCGCTCTCGGCCTTTGCTAAATCCAGATTTTTTTCCTTGCCATTGGGCGAAAAGTTTGCCGAACGGGATGCCTCGCGAAGTGAAAACCCCCAAATTCCTATGCAGCGGCATGATGTATTCATCGGGGTCTAATGCCATTGTAATGCCCACCGAAATCGCCTCTTGACCAATCCCGCTAAACCATTTGCCCACTTTGCCCTGACGCAATAGTACGAGCATTCGATCTTCGATCAATCGCGGCATTAATAAACCACGGTATAAACTCAGTAATTCGGCATCAGATAAATTCTTTCGATCGTACAGCATCTATTAATTAATAGTAGGTTCTATTTTTCAAAAATACATCGCAAAAGTGGCCTTAAATGCGGTCGGTCTCAATACTATGCGTATAAAACACAAAATTTTCCATTTTTCTTTGCAACCAATCGCGATTTGTGCGTCATAACCTCGAAGCTACTTGCTAAACAACAATGATATCATAGCCGGATGTATCAAAAAAGACAGACAGGCGCAGAAATCTCTCTATGAGAAATACGCTGCCAAAATGTTTGGATTTTGCTTACGATACTCTAACAGCCGCGCGGATGCTCAGGATTTGTTACAAGATGGTTTCATTAAGGTCTTTGACAGCATTGCTACCCTGAATGACACTTCTCAATTGGAAGGTTGGATGACGCGTATCATCATCAACTTAGCCATGTCGAGATTCAGAAAATCAGCTCGCGGCCCCGTTATGGTGGAAGTGGTTGATGTTCTGGATGATACTTCCGGCGAAACCACAACCGTGGATGAGCCAATGGAAGTCAATGAAGTGCTCGCCTGTTTGATGGAGCTCCCAGAGAAATATCGCATTGTGATTAACATGTATGCGATTGATAAACTCACTCACCAAGAAATTTCTGAAGTGTTGGGAACCAGCGTATCGAACAGTAAGAGCCTTTTATTTAGGGCCCGCGTGATGCTCAAAGATTTAGTTGAAAAACAAAGAAACAAGGACACTGGAAAACAGTAACAAACATATCGACAATTGGTTAAGCCAGCAGTTTGAGGATTTTACCCCGAATCCCGAACCTGCGCTATGGCAGTCGATAGATGCTTCCCTTGACCGCAGAGAACGTCAGCAAAAATTCATATGGTATTGGCTGGTTGCTGGCGTTCTGTCATTAGTGGTTGTGGGCTCGCTGTTTCAGTGGAATAAGATATCTAATAAGTCGGTTGTTGCCCCAAAAACGATGGCACAAACTGGCGCAGTAAAAATTACAGAGAAGTCGGAATTGGATCAAACAAAATCTTCTAATTTCTCCGATCCGAATGCTCCAATTCAGAATCTTGAATCTCAATCTAATCCTGAAAATACCCCTGATCCAATTCAAGCACCAGAATTTAACACCCCAAGTCCTGTCCAATTAGTAACTGAAAATACCGCTGATGTGCTGCCTGTAATACTGGATTTAAACCCATTTGGCATCGAATCGATGGAAATTGAAGGCGCGGTGAATCCAAGTTCAGTGTCTAGTGCCTCTGCCGATCAGTTGGAATGGTCTGTCGACAAGAAATCAGATAAATTGTTGGGTCGTTGGATGATTGAAGCTGGCGTTGATGCGAATCAAACGGGTTTGATGTATCGCAGCACTGCGGATTTATCGAAATACGTCCATAAGAATTATTTCAACCAAATGAAAGACGGCGAATTTGCCTTGAGTGCAGGTCGTTTCAATATTTCTAGTGTATACCAAATCACAAAGAATCACGCTGTTAAATTTGGTGTTGCGTATGCTGAGAATCGCACGCAGCAACGGTTCGACTTTAGAGATAGCATGCCGGCAACCGTGATTCCAGGAAATAATCCTGATGCCTTGGGTTACTATCCGATTTTTGGGTATTTGGGCTTAGGACCGCAAGTGAAATTCAATTCTCAAACCACCTATTCGATGATTTCTTTGCCCGTTGGATACGTGGGTTATTTTCCGATAACAAAACAATATTCAATTACACCTGAAGTTTTATTGCAAGCCAACAAGTTGTCGGTGTCGGCAGGTTCGCAGACATTGGATTATCAAACATTATTACAGACTGCACAGCAAGCTGCCAATTTTAGAAAGTTGATTTGGGGTGCACGTGTTGCCGTGGGAGTTGAAAAACGCCTCAATTATAGTCATGCCATTGGATTGCGATTCAATGCTCAGTCAATGTTAACCTCAATGTATGTCCCGAATGCTGCCTTGCAGCCAAGGGGTTGGTCGTTGGGATTGTCCGCACATTATTCTTGGAGAATTCAATAAAGTGAAGAAAAAGTGTTTTATATGGTATAAATTGCATGGGATGAAAGTTCAGTCTTTGTTGACAGTTCTATGTATCCTGTGTGTTTCCGCACAGGCGCAGGTGTTGCAGCCATTGGGATCTGGTTTGCCAGCCCGGGTTGTAGCATCTTATGCCGCGGGGAACGAGTACCTGGCGCTTTTCGAAGAAACATCAACCGCTGAGATTAACGATTTTACAATGGCTCGCTGGAATGGTGTTAGTTGGAGTTACTTTCCAGGATTAACGACCCCATTGCCAGTAAAAACTGTTAAAGGAACTTATAATTTTCATTCAATCGCTTTGTATCACGATACGATGTATGCTGCCGCTTACATGGCAAATGCAGAACGTGATGCCGATGTGCCGGTAAGTCATTTGTATAAGTGGGATGGTGTGAAATGGGTCGCTGAAATTGGTGTAGTGGATACGAGAAATAATGGAATTATCGCAATGACAGTCTTCGATGATAAGTTGATTGTTGCTGGGTTATTTGATAATACGGTGAATGGTAATCCAGTGCAAAATATTGCTGCATACAACGGTAAATCCTGGTCTTACCTTGGAAACAGTGGTACGGCGCAAGGTACAGATGGTGTGATTCGCACCCTGGCTGTTGTGGGGAATAGACTTTATATAGGTGGGGATTTTCAGACTTTTGCAGGTTCTAGTACAGGGAATATCGCTTATTATACAGCGGCCAATGGGGGTTGGGGTGGCGTCGGAAGTCCTTTCAAGGGCGAGGTTTTAGAATTGGGAGTTTTCAATAATAAAATTGCAGCATTAGGAAAAAACGCAACTGGCGACAAACAGATTTCTATTTTTCAAGGTACTTGGGCAAATCCAATTGGATTTGATTCATTTAGTATTAGTTCACCTACCACATTGATGGGGGCGGGCACAGATTTATTGATTGGGGGTTCTTTTGTGAAAAATGGCAACGGAACATCACTATTAGTCTACGATGGCGCTTCATTGAGATTCACAGGCAATCGCATCAACGGGTCCTTTAATTTAGGTCAGCGTGGCGATGGTGCCTTCATTTGGGGCGATTTTACCGAACTCAATACCGATTTGCAATATTTCTCAAAAATCGAATCTGAATCTGGGAATTTGTATGGGGATCTATTCTATGATGTCAATTCGAATTGCGTAAAAGACGATGCCGAAATTGGACTATCGAATCAATTGGTGAGAATGGTAAATAAAGTTTCAGGTACAGTGTATTTTGCTGTTACCGATTCTAGCGGACACTTTACAATGGCGATGCCTGCTGGCGATTATGATCTATCAACCAATCCGGGAAAGCATTTATATGGTGTTTGCTTAGGGAATAACACGGCGAGAATTAGAAAAGGCGTTTATAGTTATGTGAGTTTGGGTTACTACCAATTGCCATCCATTGTGGATGTTCAGTTGGGTATGAATGCAATTATTCCGGCTGGATCAAAAGCAGGAGATGAGGTAAAAGTAATTGTAAAAATTGCAAACCATGGCGGAACGGTATTAACCAATGGTACCATACACATTCAACATGGATCTGAAGTTTCGGCGTTTCAGTCGGAGCCAATGCCGGACAATTACGCCAACAACGAAGCCATTTATTCGATAAGCAATTTGCCACCTTTTGGTGAGCAAAGCATCGTAATTACAACTGCCATTCCGATTACTGCACAAAATGCAGATGACTTTAAGTTCATGGTAAAATCGGGTACCGGACTTACTCAGAAAGATGCAGATACCAAGGACAATAACGATACGGTGCATTTGAGTTTGAGTCGTAGAGGCGGTATGGTTACTGTGCAGAAATCGAATACTGAAGAAGGTGCGGTAGATTATCGACAAAAACAGTGGGAGTATCGCGTAGATTTTAGAAACGTAAGTGGAACAATGGTTAAGCGTGTCGTTATGGTGGACACATTGGACGCCAATTTGCCACTATCACGTTTGGTGCTGACATCTTTTTATCCAAACAAAGCAAACTATTGCATAGAGCAGGGTAGAGTGTTGGTAGTTGATTTTCCAGAAGCCAACTTGAGTTCATTTGAAGCCAACCCAATTGGTAGCGTTGGATATGTGATGTATCGCGTGGAGACCTATCAAACATTGCCTTTGAAATCAGTGATCAATAACATCGCAATGGTGGATTACGATAGCAAATGGCAGGCCACATCAAAGAATTGTGCGGTGACATTGGTTGATAAAACGGCATCAGTGAAAGTGATTAAGGGGAGTTTGAGTTTGTATCCAAATCCGGCATCAAATCAATTGAATGTTGTGGGATTGGGCGCTTTCAGAAATAGTTCTTGGCAATTGGTATCAATGACGGGCGTTGCGATTTTAAACGGTCAAGTGAGTGCTGATACACTTTCGATTTCAGTAATAGATCTTGCGGCGGGCATTTATACTTTGCGCATAGGCAATGCCACGGCGTTGGTTCAAATTCAACACTAATTACTATAGTATTTTTTGGAAAAGCTGTACAGGTTGAAATGGCCTGTTGCTAACTCTTGTACAATTTCTTCCTTCAATTGATTCAGCGGAATACTTTTCATTTTTTGGCGCTGTATTAATCGGAAGGCGCGTTCTGCAAACAACGAACTAAGATTTTGTAAGTTATTTTGGGTTTCTAGATGCTGAGAAATCGCATCGCTCAAGGCTTGAATCCCTTTGCCATCGGTAGCTACGGTATTGATGACAGGAATCTCGTAACCATCCTTTCCAATTTTGTTGTGAGCTAATTTTTTTAGGTGGTTTGCGAAGGCATCGGCACCGTCTCTATCGCTCTTGTTGACAACAAAAATATCGGCGATTTCCATCACGCCACTTTTCATCGTTTGCACTTCGTCGCCGCTTTCGGGGACAGTTACAACCAATGTAGTATCGGCGATTCCAGCAATTTCGATTTCACTCTGACCTACACCTACGGTTTCGATGATGATTCTATCAAATTTGGCGTGTTTTAGGATATCGCAGACCTCAATAATACTCGCGCTAAGGCCACCCAAAGAACCTCTGGCTGATAAGCTGCGAATAAACACTTTGGGGTCAAGGAATAGGCCTGGCATTCGCAAACGATCGCCCAATAGCGAGCCGAGATTGAATGGAGAGGAGGGGTCTACGGCGATAATGGCTGTTTTTAACCCTTTTGAACTCCAGTGCAACACCAATGCGTTCACCAAGCTGCTTTTTCCGGCACCGGGAGGGCCAGTTACGCCAACGATCGGGCAGTTGCCTTCGAGTTGTTCTAGCAATTCCATCGATTGTGGGTGTTGATTCTCTACCCAACTTATTGCCCTAGCGATGGCTCTTTCGTTGCCCTCGGCGATTAAGGTTGGAGTAGGGGTGATTGGCATGTTACGAAGATATTAAAATTGACTGATACCCCATTTATTTCTGCGCTCTTGCAAACGGAGTCGCATCGAGAGGCGTAAATTGATTTTTTTGGAATTTTTCGTGTCCGGCCATGGCTACCATCGCAGCGTTATCGGTACAATATTCAAAGGCGGGAATACAAACTTGCAGCCCATTTTTAGTACCCAAAATCTCAATGGCTTCCCTCAACTCACTATTGGCAGAGACCCCGCCACAAAGCCCGATACTTGCGGGTTTATGTACTTCTATTGCCTTGGCAAAACGCTTCGTTAAGCTAAATATGATTTGATGCTGGTAAGATGCACAAATATTCGGCAACTCTTTGTTTATGAATTCGTTGTCGGTTTTTAAATTGTCTCTAAGGAAATACAAAAGTGAGGTTTTTATGCCCGAAAAACTAAAGTCCAACCCTTGCGTTTGACTGTCGGGAAATTTGTATTTATTTGGATCGCCTTGCTTTGCGTATTGGTCGATAAATGGGCCGCCCGGATATCCTAAATTAAGCAGTTTTGCCGCTTTGTCGAATGCCTCCCCTGCCGCATCATCTTGGGTGGTTCCTACAATTTTCATATCGTCGATGCCGTTTACCAAAATGATCTGGGTATGTCCGCCACTAACCAAAAGACAGAGCATGGGCAGTTTGACCTGGTGGTCGATGAATAGCGCTGCCACGTGTGCTTCAAGGTGATTGACTCCGATCAATGGGATGTTGTTAGCGATGCAAATCCCTTTGGCCACATTGGTTCCAACGAGCAAGGATCCCATGAGTCCGGGGCCTTGAGTTACAGCCACTGCATTGATATCATCGAGGGAGATTTGGGCTTTTTCTAGGGCAAGGTGAATGACTGGAATGATATTGCTTTGGTGGGCGCGGGAGGCCAATTCTGGCACCACTCCGCCGTATTGTTCATGTACTTTTTGACCAGCCGTTACGTTGGCAAGGATTTTGCCATCGCAGAGTATCGATGCTGCGGTATCATCGCAACTGCTCTCGATGCCCAATATAATGGAGCGGGCGGGTTTTGGTGGATTCAGCGCGGACAAGGAATTTTATATTTGAGAGATTGAAAAATAGGCGTACAAAACTACGGAAGTTTTTGCTTCTGATGTTGCTGTCGTTCCTGCTGCTTACAGGAACCGCAATTGTATTGTCGCGCAATCACATCGTCCAGAATTATTTTGCACAACAACTCGCCCAATACCTATCGAAGGAGCTAAACACCAAGGTTGAAATTGGGTATGTGGAGATTGATTTTTTAAGAAATATTCACATTGAACGCCTAAGAATCTACGATCAGAGCAAGGATACGCTGATGGAAGCACGTCAGATAGAAGCCCGATTGACCAAAGTAGATTGGAAGCTGCAACGCATCGAACTTTCGTCGGTTGTGATTTATAAGCCACGCATGAAGAATGGGTATCACACGGAAGAAGGCACTTTGAATATTGATTTTTTTTCCGATTATTTGAATCCACCATCCGACCCCAACGATCATAGCAAAGGATGGGATTTTGGTATAAACGACGCCAAGATCATTGATGGGTATTACCAGTTTTTCAACATTCGTCAAACTTCTAGCGATCCCTACTTCGATCCAGATAATTTGGTGCTCTCGAATATCGAGGCGGACATGGATTCGCTCACATTTGGACATCCTTGGTTTACAGTGAACGTGAAATCAATGAAGTTTAAAGAGCGAAGCGGCCTGAATATAGTAAAAGGAAGTGCTCGGGTTGTGATCGATAAAAAGTTCATTTTGGCCAGTAATTTATTGTTAGAAACGCCATGTAGCATTCTGGGAGATCGATTTGAAATGCGTTATAATTCGATGCGCGATTTTTCCGATATTTTTCACAAGGTTGATTTTGACATCCGGTTAACGAAATCCAAATTATGTTTGGAGGAATTGTTGGCGTTTCACCCTTGGTTCAAGGATCGGAGTTTGCCGTTATTTGTGAATGCGCAGGCGAAAGGTCCATTGGCGAATTTGATTTTGAAAAAATTTGCCTTCGAATCTTTGACGGATCAAACCCAGTTGAAGGGCAGTGGTATATTGACGAGTTTACAGGATTTGGATCATTTTGAATATCGACTGGAGTTGGCTGATTCGCGATTGGCGGTGGCTGATTTAAAACAGGTCGTTTATGAACTCGACTCGGTAGATTTTATCAATAAATTTGAGGCTTTTGATATTGGTGCTACGATTTCGGGCGGACTAACATCGTTTGGTTTTGATGGCGATTTGGATGCGGGGCCAGGCCATTTTGCCGGACATATGGGTTTGGATTTCCCTGAGAGCATTGATTCGATGTCGTACGATTTAGAAGGTAAATTGGGTCAATGGGACTTGGAGATGTTTACTGGAAATCGATTGGATGCGTTTGTGAATGATGCGAATATTCTGATTACCGGCGAAGGGCTAACAGCCGATTTGTTGAATACAGAAGCGGATATTCTATTGATTGATTACACTGTTTTGGGACGACATCTTACGAATGTTCAAATTACCGGTGAGTTTCTCAAGGATCAATGTGAGTTACATATTGAATCGGAGGATGCTAGGTTTGCATTTAATGCCGATGCGACATTGTTTGATTGGGATAACAACATTTCAATGGATGCGGATTTATCGGCTAGCAACGTTGAATTTGAAAATGTAGGATTGGATAATTTGCCTTTGATTCTGTCCGGTTCGGCATCGTTGATATATGGTGGCGGCGAAACTGAGAATACCAATGCCACGATAGAAGTAAAGCAATTGGTGGCAGATCATGGCACGGTTCGATATTTTTGTAATAGCCAGCAATTGGTGCAATCGGAATCGGAAGGATTACAGTTCTCAGGTGATTGGTTAAACGGTAGTATATCCGCAGGATTCGACCCCTCGGATGCCGTGAATATTGGCGAGCATTTTTTATATACCCTGTTGCCCAATCGCTTTTCGGCGCCAACATCATTTGTGCCTGCGGATTTTAATTTCGATCTACAATTGATACAAACCGATTGGCTTTCCTCTTTCGTTGATAAAACGTTGCAATCGGGTCCGATTAATTTGGTTGGCAATTTTGCATCGCAGCACCGAGATGTAGATGTGGTTTTAGGCCCCATGGATTTGTCGTGGCAGGGCGCCAATTGGCATCGTTTAAAATTGGCTGTCACGTCTAATGCCGATGGAGCGGCAACCCTTTTGTTGAATGCGAAGGACTTGAATTACGGTGAGACGGAGTACGATCGATTTGCTTTGGAGGGGAAATTGACGGATGGAATTTTGGATGTGGGATTTGATCTTCACGATAAGCAAGATCGTTACAATGTGAATTTGGGGTCGCAGTCCAACGTGAAGTTGGATTCTTTGCCAACCAATATTAATGCAGCCAACTTTTATATCAACAAAGAACCTTGGCAGCTGGATGAGGAAAGTCATTTGAGTTTGGGTCGAGGAAATAGAGTGAAGGTTAAAAATTTCATGGTGAATAATTCTCGACATTTCGTTGAATTACATGGGGTGCTTTCGGATATGTTGAGTGATACGTTTACGGTTGAAGTGGGCAATATTACTCCGGAACTACTCTCTCCATTTTTCCCCAACGGCACCTTTGATAGTTTGCAATTTCACTTGGGTGGCCGGGTTAGAATTGCCGCCGTATTGGGTCAATTCAAAGTTGTTGGAGAGAGTTATTTGAACGATTTAGTTTACCTGGGTTATAGATATGGAAGTTTTGATTTGAAGGTGGGGCAGCGTACAACGGAAAAATTATTGGATATTGATTTTGTTTCTCGTAAAGGCGTATTGAAAAATACAGCATTCAGGGGGCGTTTGAAATTTGGTGAGAATGGTTCTGATGTAGATGCGAGTTTGTACATCCCAGAAGGGACGACATTGGGTATTTTATCGCCTTTTTTATCGGGTATCGCTACAACAGAAACAGGGACAATTGGAGGGAATGTGAGGATTGAAGGTCCAATGAGTGATTTGATTATGCAAGGCGATTTGAAGGCGAGAGATGTGATGATTGGGGTTGATTATCTGGGTACAAAATATCGATTCGACGAGGCGGATTTTTTGGTGAAGTCGAATGGGATTTTCACTCGATTCCCTATTCAAATGTATGGGAAGTTGAAGAAAGGAAAAGCCAAGGCCACTTTTGCGTTTACCCATAATCACTTTAAGGATTTGGCGTTGGATCTAAACGTATATGACGCCCAACGGTTGAGAATAATTGAAACCACTGAAAAGGACAACGATTTGTTTTATGGTACCGCTTGGGGTAATGGAAGTTGCCGGATATGGGGTCCTTTGGACAAGGTGAATATCAAAATGGATATGACGCCCTCCGAAAATAGTAAATTGAGTATTCTCTACCCCACACTCGGGGCAAATACGGTGGCTGGGAATATTATTTTTAGGGATCATTTTGGCAAGGTTGTGGGCAATTCTAGAGCGAAAAAATCTTCTTCCGGTTTGGGGAATATTGATTTGATGGTCAGGGCGACACCCGATTTGGAGACGGAGTTTTTGATTGATAAGCGGTTGGGGGATATGATAAAAGGTCGTGGAACCGGAGATATTCGAATTCTATATGATGAGAATGAACGCTTCTTTTTGAACGGTCAGTATACGATCAAATCTGGACTATATGTTTTTTCATTGCCAGGTATCAACTTGCTAACTAAGAAAATTACACTGACCGAAGGCGGAAAGATTACTTGGGTTGGCGATCCTTACGATGCAAATCTTGCGCTGTCCGGTAAAATCGAAAAGAGAATTTCTCCAGCACAGTTAATGGTTGGAAGTGGCAATGCTTCGGGAACCAATTATCCTCCCACGTTGATCGTAAGTGTTTTGAATATCAATGGTAGTTTGATGAAACCACAGATTGGGTTTGATTTACAGGCTCCGGAACTAGCAGTGAGCGCAGGGAGCAATAGTGATGTAAATGCAGTGATTCAAAGGATCAGGCAGGACAAAGATGAAACGATGCGTCAGGCTATTGCATTGCTGATTTTTGGTAACTTTTTACCACCTTCGTTTTCAAGTGGTAATCCTACGAGCGGAAATGTGGTGAGCGGAGCGGGCGTGGCGGGCAATAGTGTTTCAAATATTGCATCAAACGTAGTAAACGATATTTTTCAGAAGTATGGCATCAAAACCAAGATTCAGGTGAATATCGATGATGTTAGGAGGAATAGTGGAACAAGTAGTAATGCCCAAGTATTTGTGAATAGCGAGTGGAATTTGAGTGATCGTTTAAAGCTCAATTTGAATTACGATCCTACGGTTGCAGTTTTGGTAAATGGTGCCGCGGTGCCTTTGAATTTCAATCTGGAATATTCAACCCGAAATGAGAATTGGCGTTTGAAAATGTTCTCTCGAAGTAATAATTTATTGCTTCAACAAAGCGGCACGACTACCAATGGTGTGTCTGGAAATACTTTGGGCGGAGGTGCTTTGTATCGTCGTGAATTTGAGTCTTTCCGACGAAAGAAAACGCCAATCACCAATACCACAGAGGAGAAACCTGTTGAATAATCTATTTTTGAAAAAGCAATTGTGAATCTCAGGATTTTTTTCAGTGAAACGATGCGGGTATCGGTCTCCGCAATTAGGCAAAATAAGCTGAGAAGTGTTCTGTCAGTTTTGGGTATTACGATTGGGATTTACTGCATCATCGCCGTGTATGCTTTGGTTCATTCATTGGAGACGAATATCAACAATCAATTTACAAAATACGGAACCCAGGTTTTATTTGTTCAAAAATGGCCATGGGATGAATTTGGCGGCAATTACCCTTGGTGGAAGTATTTGAGTCGGCCCGTTTCCTCCCCCGAAGAAGCCTTGTTTTTGGAGTCAAAATTGTCGAAGAATCGCGTTGAAAGTGTGGGCTTTAGTTTCGGTCGGACGGAAAAGTTGACGGCCCAAGGGGTTACTTTGGAAGGGGTTTCTGTAAGTTCGGTATCGCATCAATTTTTAGAAATTCAGCGTATTGCGGCGGAATACGGAAGGACGTTCACGTTGGAGGAAAGTAGAGGAGGAAGGCCTGTTGTGATTTTGGGAAATAACATTGCTTTGCAACTTTTTGGTCGTGCCAACGCCATTGGAAATGTTGTTAGAGTAGGAAATCGTGTTTGTAGGGTGGTGGGAGTTTGTGCTGCGGAAGGTGCCAGTATTATTGATAATTCTAAGGACGATCGTATTTTTATTCCTCTTAAAATGGGTATGGGGATGTATTCATATAGGGAGAACGACGATGCGCAGATTATGGTTAAGGCGTCGAATGGTGTGGATTTGGACGATTTAACTGTGGAAGTGGGTCAGTTGATGAGGCAGTATCGAAAAATCAAGCCGGGGAAGGAAAATACGTTTGCGGTGAATCGAATGACGATGATCACGCAGGCGGTTTCACAGTTGTTTACTCAGATTAAGAATATTGGAATTGTAATTGGTGGCTTTGCGATGATTGTTGGCTGTTTTGGGGTGGCGAATATCATGTTTGTAAGTGTGAAGGAACGCACCAAAGAAATTGGGATACAGAAGGCATTGGGCGCGCCGCATATTTTTATTCAGGTGCAGTTTTTATTGGAGGCGATTTGGCTTTGTTTGATAGGAGGATTGATTGGTTTGCTCTTTGTCTGGCTCACATTTTTGGGGCTAAATGCGATATTGAAAGAGACGATGGGAGAAGGGTTTGTTTTGGTGCTGAGCGCATCGGATACGCAATTGGGATTGTGGGTTTCGGCGATAGTGGGGATTGTTGCGGGTTTTATTCCGGCCAGACAGGCGGCTCGGTTGAATCCGGTTGAGGCAATGCGCGCTAAATAAACGATTAATTAATGTCAAATTCGCTTTGGAATTCCATGAATGTGGGGTTTCCTTTCTTTCTTTGTAGCGAATTATGAATTTGCGCAGTTTGGGTTTGGTATTTTTCTTGTTTTTGGGGTGTGGGCAGTTTTTAGGTGCGCAAGTTTTCGATTCAGTTAGCAGTAGGGTTGTGGCGTCCGATTCGCTGCTGAAAGCGTTGGATGTTGCCAAAGATTCCGTTTTAGGTAAGTCGGAAAAGATGTTGGGCGTTGATATTAAAGTGTCGGGTCCATTGATTGAAAATAAAGTTGATCGGCTGGTTTATAATGCTTCACAAGATATCACATCAAAGGGCGGTTCTGCTGCGGATTTGTTGTCGAAAGTCCCAATGGTTGAGGTGGATATGGATGGGAATGTATCGATTCGTGGAAGTCGGAATTTAAAGGTGCTGATTAATGGTCGGCCAAGTGGAATGATGGCGGGGAATGTGGCAGATGCTTTACGATCGTTGCCAGCCGATGGGATAGAAAAAGTAGAAGTCATTACAAATCCTTCCTCAAAATATGATGCGGAGGGTACGGCAGGGATTATTAATATTATTTTGAAACAAGTTCGATTGAAGGGAAAGACGGGGACAATGAATATGGGTCTAGGGACCAGAAGTGCGAATTTGGGTGGTGATGTTTCAATTCAAAATGGAAATACGAATTTCAGTATCAAATTGGGCGGACATTTTTGGCGCTCATGGGGATCGGGTTGGACAAATAGAACCAATACAATAAACGGGGTTGGTTACGGATTAAAGCAGAATAATGATGTGGTAAATTGGGGTGGCGGTCCAAGGCTTACACTTTCTATGGATCATCAATTCAATAAGAAAAGCGGGTTGTCGGTTTCGGTAACGACTAGCTCCCGCATGAGGAATTCGGACAATGATGTCGTTACGTACAATGGTATTTCTTCCTTACCCTTGAATTATTTATGGCAACAGAATACAAATAACTTTACGTATGGGTATGGCTTGGATTTGAATTTAGATTATCGAAAAACTTTTGATAAAGTAGGTAGGGAATTGGGGATTTCTGCTCAATATAGTGGGAGTCAAGATAATACGGATTATCATTTCACTCGGTTAACTGAGGCTCAACTTGAAACAAGGAAAGAACAGAGTTTGAATATTGGTAAGAACAACGAGATTTCTATGCAAGTTGATTACACTGAACCGCTGCATACAAAACTCCTCTGGGAGACTGGCTTTAAAACTACGTTGAGGTCGGTTATTAGTAATTATAATTATGATAGCTTTAACTTTTTGGCGAAGAATTATGAGTCAATCACGGCGCGCAACAATCAGTTCGACTACTATCAGAATATTTTGGCTTTGTATTCGCAGTTCACTTGGCTGGCATCGAGTAAGTTTTCGATTAAGTCAGGGGTGCGGCATGAATCGACCCAATTTGGAGGTGTAATTCACATGCCGATAAAAGAGTATTATACGGGACGTCCATATCAAAATTATATACCCTATGTCAATTTGAATCGTGTGATTGGAAAAGCGGGCTTTTTGCGTTTTACATATACCAAAAGGATTCAGCGACCTAGTTTGTTTTATTTGAATCCATATACAAATTTTATTGATCCGCTGAATGTGACCACGGGAAATCCTCACTTAAATGCCGAGGTGTCGAACAATTTTGAGATTTCAACTGGAAATTATGGTCAGATTGGTGGCTGGGGCTTGAATTTTTACCATCGGCGAATTGGCAATGCAATTGAAACCATGCGATATGTTGGGGAGGACAAAGTTTATAGGACAACCTATGGCAATATCGGTATTAATTATACTTCAGGATTTGATTTCAATGCAAATTATAAAGGGAAGTGGCAAGGAAATGAGTGGACGTTAACCTTCAACGGTGGTTTGGGTTGGGTGGACATTCGCAGTGGTATTGATACCGGATACTTGAAAGGGGCAAGGAACACTGGGCTTACATATAATGCAGGAACCAAATTGAGTGTCAAAATAACAAAAGAATGGCAGGTGGAATTGTGGGGTAGGTTTAATGCGCCAACTTATACCTTGCAAGGGTTTACAACCAATTGGTTTTTTCACATGTTGGGTGTGAAACGTAGATTTAAAAATGATAAAGGTGGTTTGGGGTTTGGATTGGATAACCCATTTATTCCAAAGATGGATTTCATTACTCGAGCATCGGGTAAAGATTTTGATTATAGCAATGTGCAGCGCCTGAATATGTGGGGTGTTCGAGTGAATTTTGATTATAAGTTTGGTTCTCTAACAATTGAAAAGCCCAAGCCGGTGAATCGTAAATTGCAAAACGATGATTTGAAGCCACCCGGTGGACAAGAAGGCATGTAGTTGTGGATTAGTTAGGGAGATAGATTGGTTGAATTGGAAAACAAAAAAATAGATTTGCGATATGGAAATTACAGGTAAAATTGTTCAGACTCTGCCGAAGCAGACAGGAAATGCCAAGAATGGTACTACATGGGAAAAACAGGAATTCATCATTGAAGTTCCGGGTCAGTATCCCAAAAAGGTTTGTTTTAACCTTTGGGGCGATAAAATTGGCAAGTTTGATATACAAGACGGTCAGGATTTGACAATTTCTGTTGATGTTGAAAGTAGAGAGTACAACGGAAGATGGTACACTGATATTCGCGCATGGAATGTTTCCAAGCAAAATGCGGGAAGTGCAGTCGGCGGTACGAATAGCGCACCTAATTTTGATGCAATGCCAACGGCTGATCAAAGTGCAAATAGTACAGCAAGTAATCCTTTTGAGGATGATGATTTGCCATTTTAAGTGTGTCAAATAGACCGCATTTGAATTTAGTGTGGGTGATTGGGGAAACGAAATTCACGAAATTCGCGTCTAATCACTTAAATTTGTATTATTCATACATCCACATGAACTTTTCTACTATACAATCTTTCTTCAAATCAGTATTGGTTTTATCGGTTTTTACGATTGCATCAATTCAGTTTCTGTCAGCCGCAACATATTACGTTTCAAAAACGGGAAATGATGCGAATAATGGAACGAGTGCTGCAACTGCTAAATTAACAATTACGGCAGCAGCAAATTTGGCTACATCGGGTTCGGACATTGTAATGATTTCTACCGGTTATTATGCCGAAACCATTCAGGTTGGTTACACTATGACATTCAGTGTCGATAGTGTTCAGGTGGACCAGTTAACTATGAATAAAACGGGCATTACTTTGACCGTTGACGGCAATGCGGCTCCAAAGACATTTAATGTAAAGACCCAAATTACCCTAACGGATGGACTTGTTAAAGTGGGTTCCAATCTACTTGCCTTTAGGGCGTTGGCTGGGTGTACATTTACCGGTGGGAATAAAACTAGTTTTGTTGATGGCGCGCTACATATTGGATTGACAAGTGGCTCAACAAGCTTGACATTCCCGGTGGGTGCTGGAAGTGATTATCGTCCTGTGGGGTTGAGTTTCTCGAAGGGTAATGGCAATTTGACATATTACGTATTTCAGATGGTGAAGGGGAAGGCGGCTGGTAATGGTTCTTTGCCTGCAGGTATTAGAAATTATTCTGCGGTGAGTTATTTTGTTGGAGCTACCGTGCCGGCGAATGCTTCAAATAGTTCCAATTTTGTAGTTACGCTCAAGTATGATTCTGTATCAACGGATGATGGAGTCTATGAAAACTCTACATTGAGAATTTTGGGTTACACAGCCACTGCAACATGGAAAGACCATGGTGGAACAGGTTCCGTGATTCGAAAGGGTCAGATTACAACGGCCACAACAAGTATGTCGACTTTGGGTACGTTTGCGTTGGGAAATACAATCGTATTAACTGCCACAGAACGAAAAACAGGATTAAATATATTAGGTAGCAAAGAACCCTTTGCGGCATATAAATTTACGGGTAGATGTTCTGGTGATACGTTGAAGTTTACAAATCTTAGCAAGAGCATTTCATCAATTCTCACCTATACATGGAACTTTGGGGAAGCCGGTTCAGCCGGTAATTCGGTGACAACAAAAAATGCAGCACATAAATATGCCAATGGAGGTACTTATAGAGTTAGTTTAATCATCCTAAATGCCGACGGTAATTTAGATTCTTGGGTTCAGATGATCACCGTCTTTGCAACGCCTTTTATACTTAAAACCGTAAACAATGTATGTATTGGGGAACAAACGGTTTTTACAGATTTCTCTACTGCGAACGGCGAGACGATTTCAGGTTGGAACTGGAATTTGGGTGATGGGCCACCGGCCACAATAAAAACTTCTAAAATAGTAAACTTTACCTATACCAATCCCGGTGGATATAAAGTGATTCAGAGGGTTACGACAGTGAATGCCTGTTTTGCGATTGATACATTTGATTATGTAGTTCATGCCAAACCATCCCCTGCATTTGATCCTAAAGATGTTTGTTTTGGTCAGTCTGTAGTTTTGGATGACCAAAGTACAGTAGCCTCACCAGATTTGATCGCGGCTCGAAAGTGGGATTTTGGGGACGGGACAGGTACGTCAACGTCCAAAACAGTAACACATAAATACAATCCTCCGGGACTGTATTTTGTGAAATTAATTTCATATTCAAACTACGCAGGTCAGAAAGGTGCATGTAGGGATTCAATTACAAAGCCTGTACGCACATTCGCCTTGCCATTAGTGGATTACACTCAAAGTGCAACGTGTATTGGGGAAGAGACCGTATTTACTGATAACACCCAAATCATGAATCCTGACTATGCAAAAACGTATTTTTGGACTTTTGGTGATGGTGGTAATGATACAACCATGTTTGGTGCAAAGCACACGTATTTGTTGCCAGGAATTTACAAGTCGAAATTGACAGTGATCTCCAACGCTGGTTGTATGAGTTCTGATACGCTTTCTATTTTCGTTCAACCTAAACCTTCTGCTGGCTATACCGTTACCGAGAAGTGTTTTGGAGATTCAACTGCATTTCTGCGTAAGACGCAGACAGTGACTAGTTTGGAGCCGTTAACTACTTATAGTTGGAAGTTTGATAACACCATTAACTTCTTTACTAAGAATCCCAAAGTATTATTTGCTACTCCGGGTATTCACAATGTTGTGATGCTGGCTCAAACAAACCATGGTTGTAGAGATTCGGCGGTAGGGATGGTAATGTCGCATTATATCCCAAATCCTACTTTTTCTTTGGATAAAACAATTTTGCCTAATGATTCAATTCAGTGTTTCAAATACAATAATTTCAAATTCAGTTTTAACGTTGGAATTGATGTCAACGATACATTGTTGAATTCTGTTTGGCGTTGGGGCGATGGCAATACAGAATCTCCTGCAACATCTAATAATCACTCGTACAAAGACACCGGTGTATATACTGTAAAGCTATATGGAGTTTCAATTCATAACTGTGTGGATAGCGTGGTTCAGCAATTCGTTGTGAAACCTAGTCCCAAAGCTAATTTTTACAAAGAAGGCATTTGTGTGCCGGATACAATTGTTTTTAAGGATACTGCGTCAAAATCTGTTCGTCCATTGGTAAAGTACTCGTGGGATATTAACGGCTCCATTGTTATTGGTAAAGCACCGGTGAAGCAGTATTTCTCAACGGCTGGTCCACACTCAGTTTCTTATATTGTTGAAGACGACCAAGGTTGCAGTGATACGATGATTCAAAGTTTTACGTTCACGGTAAAGCCTGTCGTTTCATTCTCATTTATTGGAAGTATGCCATTGTGTAAGGGTGACTCAATTGATATTACCGCAAGTGGTGGTGATACCATTCGTTGGGTTGGGGCGAAGGACACAAATCGCACCCAGAAATTATACGGCAAGGGCTGGTATAAAGTAACAGCTACGTCTGGGATATGTACTGCGATTGATTCAGTACAAGTTAAAGCTTTCCCGATGGCAAATATTGTTGTTTATCGTGACACCACTATTTACAGAGGTAAAAAGGCGAATTTACATGCGGTTGGTGCAACCAATTACTGGTGGACTGATAGTTCTACTTTGAATAGGGGTAATGGTGATTCTGTTATTGCCCGTCCGTTAACTACGCGTACCTATTATGTTTCTGGTACAGATTCGAACGGCTGTGACGACAATGATTCTGTTCTTGTTACGGTAGTTGATCCTCCATTGGTTAGGATTCCGAATTTGATTACTCCAAATGGTGATTTGCAGAATGATTTCTGGGATTTGAGCGAGTTGGCAGATTTGTACTTGTTCGACATACGCATCAGTGACCGTCAAGGCAAATTGGTTTATTATACTGGCAATTATTTAAATGACTGGAAGGCGGTTGATAATTCAGGCACTGACTTGCCACCAGGTATTTATTTTTATTACATGAAAAATCGCTTTAACGGCGAAGAGTTTAGAGGTTATATCCAAGTAATTCGTTAATTCAGATGAAAAAAATTAGCATCATTTCTGCCATTGCTCTGTGCATTGGAAGCGTCAGCGCCCAAATGGGAGCGAAATTGGATCAGTATTACATGGATTATTCTATGATTAATCCTGCTGCCATGAATACTCATGAGCAAGGTCACGTGACTTTGTTGTATAACAAAATGTTTTCTGCAGTTCCAGGTAGTCCTCAAACGACGGTGTTGAATATTGCTCTGCCAGTGCCGGCGAAAAATACTGGTTACGGTTTGTATTACATGCGCGAAAGAGTGGGCTTTTCCGAAATGCATAACGCCTATGCTACTTATGCATATTCCATGCCTTTGGCTAGTACTACCAATTTGAATTTGGGAATGAGTGTTGGGGTATTGTCGCAGAACTTTGATATGTCGAAGGCGGTTTACATTAGCAGTAACGACCCAATTATCAAATCGTTGATGTTAACTCCCCCAGTAACTCGTGCTGATATGAGAGCTTCTGCATTTGTGAATGGAGAAAAGTGGTTTGGCGGATTTGCGATTTCTAGATTGAGTAAACCTCGATTTGATTATGTATATTACAATTATACGGCGTCATATCAGTTGCAATCTCAGGCTAGTTTGTTGTTTGGATACAATCTTGATTTGGGTAACGACATTTTGTTGAAGCCTTCGATTTATGTTTCGTCGTATAATTTTGATTACTACAGGGTTCAGTACAATGTTTCGTTTAACTACCAAGATAAATTTTGGATGGGTGTTGGCGGTAATGATATTGGTCAGATTGGTGGAAACATTGGATTCTCGCCACAGCCGGATATTAAAGTGTCGTACTCGTATAACACCCCTACAGGTGCACAACGAATTGCTTTGGGTAATTCACATGAATTTCATACGTACATTGGGTTTTCGGCATTGGGTGGCGGATCTAGAAATGGATCTGATTTGAATAGCACCAATGGTGGCGATGGAGAGGGTGAAGGAGATGCAAATTTGAACAGTTCTGGTGAAAATGGAAATGGTGAATCAGAAGGTGGTGCAAATGTGAATAGTGCTTCCTTGAAAAAGGAAGTTACGGTGACCAATTTGGAAGAACTGGTAGCATTTGGTAGTGGTAAGGATACAAGTGGTATTAAATTGCCTCCAATTGAGAAAGTGAAACCATCACCTGGGTTCTATTTGGTTGCTGGTTTACATAGTCTTGAGGCTAAGGCGAATAAGCAAATCAAGGATCTATACAAGAAAGGGGTTTTTGCATATAAGATTTACGACCCGAGCAACAAGAGTTATTATGTTTTCTTGAAGGATTTCCCATCTGAGAAAGATGCAAACAAAGGGATTTTCTATTATGAATCTGCGGTTCCGCAAGTTTGGATCCGTGAGGTGAAGTAATTTAAAGTTGCTTTTTGCGGTTTTATTTGGTTAGATTCAGGTGGTAAGCTATTGATTAATAAAAGCTTGGTAAATCAGATTGCAACCCATTTTTAGGGCTTTTTCTCGGATTTCTATTGGGTCTTTGTATACCTCAGGGTCTTCCCATCCATTTCCTAAATCACATTCATAGTCGTAAAAGCAAATAAGTCGACCTTCCCAGAACAATCCATAGCCGATTGGGGCCTTGCCATCGTGCTGATGAACTTTCGGTAGGCCGTTATTAAATGTGTAAGGCCCATGGTAGATTGGATGATTGAATGGCACTGCTTGAAATGTGAGTTCAGGGAATGCTTTTTTCATTTCTCTACGAATAAACGGATCGATGCCATAGTTGTCGCAAATGTGTAGAAATCCTCCAGCGATCAGATAGCTCCTTAGATTGGCGGCTTCTTGATCGGTGAATACCACATTTCCATGTCCAGTGAGGAAGCAAAAAGGGTAGCGGTAGATGTCTGTGGATCCCACCTCGGCTATCGCCTCGGTGGTTGCCAAATTTGTCCCAATATGCGAATTCGCATATTGGGACAAATTTGGCAGGGCTGTTCTGCTACTATACCAATCCCCGCCGCCGTTGTATTTGAGTCGACATAGTTTCAATTGAATGGATTGCCCCGCGCAGCGGGGCAATCCATTCAATTGAAGCCCTATAAACATTGCCATTGTCAATAATTGACGTGGCATTTTCAAAGGGATAGAAATTTTCAACATTTTTGTTGGTTAGATTTTTTCTAGGTATTTTATTTCGCAATTGAATCTGCAGCAAAATCATTGATCGTTCCATCAATAATCGCTATTTCAAAAGTAACCAATAAGCCAGAAATAAGCATCCAACTACAATTCTGTAGTATCCAAAAAATGCAAATCCCTTCCGCTGAATGTATCCGATGAAATACTTTATCGCAAAATAAGCGGTGATAAAACTGATTACATTGCCAATGCCAATGTCAAACAATTCATTGCCTTGCTTCAATTCGTCCCAATGCTTCAATAATTTGTATCCTCCCGCTGCCGCCAAAGTAGGTAATGCCAATAAAAATGAAAATTCGGTGGCCTCTGCGCGGGTTAACTTACCTTGTAATCCACCGGCTATGGTGGCGGCGGAACGACTTACACCAGGAATCATGGCCAAGCACTGGAATAGTCCAATCTTAATCGCGTCAGCAAACTTTAGATCTGATATTTGTTTATCTCCAGGTGGGAAAATCTTTTCGATGTATAATAAAACAACCCCAAAAACGACCAATGTAAGTCCTGGAATCCAAGGTGCCTGAAGCATCATCTCTAAAAGATCATCAAACATAAATCCCAAAATGGCCGCTGGAATAAAGCCCATAATTAAAATTGGATAAACCCACAATGCCTCCTTAGAAAAGAAACGCTTCCAATACAATGAAAGTACACTGGCAATGGCACCAAATTGAATGGCGATGAGATAGGTTTCGTGTTCCGTGGGCGACATACCCAACAGTTCCCTGGTTATCATCAAATGGCCGGTGCTGCTCACCGGCAAAAACTCGGTGAGGCCCTCAACCACACTGAGAATTAAATTCTCAATCCAGGTCATGGATTACGCGGATTTTTTGCGATAAAAAATAGCAACAATGCCCAAAATGAATCCCAAAATCACAACAATTGGGGCTACAGTAAGCTTGGTGCTATTATAAATATCGGTTTTGCCCGACATCAACATGAAGCCAATGACAAGTATCACCAATGAAGCGATGATCAATACATAGTTTTCTTTGGCAAACAACATCGGTTGTTGAGGCTTGCTCTCGACTTTAGAAGTGGGTTTTTTTAGTGAACTCATGGCTTTAATATAAATTTTCGATCTTGGTGCGAAGATAACGACGGGTGCTTAACCAACTGCCAAATACGGCCAAAATCATTCCAAATATCGACACAGAAGTACAAATCACAAACAACTCCAGTCCGCCAATATGCTTTGTAAAGTCGTTGATGATGGCGAAGTCTTGAAAAATATAGGGTAAACCGTAAAAAATAATCAATAATAATCCCATCGCAATGGGCATGGCAATCAATGAATGTCGAACGAAAGCCATCACATAGGGCCTAACAATAAATTTATTTGTTGCCCCAACCAACTGCATGCTCTTAATCAAAAAACGATTTGCGAATATGCTTAACCGTGTCGCACTTTGAATCAATGCAATCGCAACAATCAATGAAATTATGGCGGCTGCCGCAAAACCGATTTGTAAGCGATGCACATTCATTGTCATACTTTCTACCCAATTCCGCTGGTAAATAACATCTTCAACCAATGGAAACGTTCGCAAATGTTTTGATTCGCGATCGATAAACTGAATATTGGCATAATCCGACTTAGGATAAATCTCCAAACTCAACGGAAGCGCAATCGATTCTGCATAGGACAGGAATTCGGGGTCGTATTTTTCACTCATCTCCTTTACTCCATCTTTGGGACTAATGAATTTGGTGGTTTTTATCCAAGGTTCCTTTAATAAGGATTGTTCAATTTTTTTTACTTGTGCTTCGGTACTGCCATCAACAAAATAGAGGTCGATGCTACTGCTTTCCATCAAATGTTCACTCAATCCTTGAAATCCTACAATGGAAAAGCCTAAAAGTCCAAGCATGAACATCACGGATGACAGGGAGATGATACTTGGCCAAGCGCTGGGTTTTCTTCGTTTGTTCGACATATAATGGACTGCTTTGATGCGAAGATGCAAAAAAGCGGATGATTTAGACGTTGAAAGTTATCCGCATGCGTGGATATTTGGACATCAAACGAAAGTGTTTTTTCATTGAATATGGAAAAAGACGGATTGAATCCATAATCTTCGGTTTTATTCATGTTCTCGGACAACAAAAACTTTGTTTACAATGTCTTTACATTGTATTTTTGACGAAGAATTGCAATAATGGTAAAAAAAGTACTTTTGATTCTGTGTGTGATGTTCTCCCTTTCAAGTCAATTGAAGGCGGCTGAACCTACGCAGGCAGCTACGAACTTAAAGTCAGGAACCATTACGTGTAACTCGGCGCAGCTTACTTGGACGAGCGGAAATGGAGCATGGCGTTTGGTTTTGGTAAAAGAGGCTTCTGCGGTAAATGCAACACCAACTGATGGTAGTTCTTATTCAGCCAATTCTTCTTTCAGTAGTGGCGCGCAATTGGGCACAGGCAATTTTGTTGTATTTAATAATATTACCAATAGCGTTGTCGTTACAAACTTAAAAGTCAATACGACTTATTATGTTACGGTTTTTGAACATGACGGTACGGGACCAGATTATTTGACATCAAAGACGGCAACTACGAGTTTTACAACGCACCAGTTGATTGTTGCATTTACCCACAAAGGGACAAAAGATAGTTGTGAGAAATCCAACAAGATTACTTTTACCAATACTTCTACGAAAACCGCCAATTTTGGGTGGGTTAAATACACTTGGATTTATGGTGATGGTTCTCAGGATACAGGGTTAAATGCAACCCATACCTACAATAAGGGAGGTAATTTCACCGTCAATCTGGTTGCTTCCCCTGCACTAAACTGTGTTGATATTGCTACAACGACAAAGGCTATTTTTATTGTGCCTCGGCCGGTGAGTAAGCCATTTGAAAAGGCGAATGATACAGTTCAGTGCTTTGATGGTCACGTATTTCGTTTTGACGATAATACGCAGTTGGCGAAAATTCCTAAGTGTGCTTACATCAGGACATGGTTTTTCAACGACCAAGACAGTGCTACAATTCCTAATCCAACGAAATCTTATTTAGCGCCCGGTAGGTATCGCATTCATTACAAGAGTGAAACGCTTTACGATAACAAGCAAACAGGTTGCACCGATACCGCGAACATGTGGGTAAAGGTCGTTGCCAGTCCCTCTTCTGGAGTTTGGGTAAATGATTCTATTCAGTGTTTAGTTGGTAATAAGTTTGATTTTGACAATAAGTTCCCAGGATTGGTGAGTTTTAAGTGGGATTTGGGTGGAGGCACAACCGCGACCACAAAAACGGTGTCAAAATCCTTCCCCGCTGTTGGAAATTACCCAATCATTCACGAGGCTACGAGTGTTGATGGTTGCACAGGGAAAGATACGATTGTTGTGAAAGTGAAGCCCAATGTTGATCCGGCTTTTACTGGCTTGCCAGCAACTGCATGTCAGGGTGGACCGGCGATTATGTTGAGTCCAAAAACAACCGGCGGGATTTTTAAAGGCGAGACATTTACTGGCAATAGTTTCTTTCCAACGAAAACTGGTAAAGTGACCATTAAGTATGTAGTTCAAGATCAATATTGTCCAGATTCTTCAACCGCTGATATTACAATTACCGCTAAGCCTATTTTGAAATTGGGCAAAGATACTACACTCTGTAACGGGGCAAGTACCGATCTCACAATTACAATTCCCGGTACAGTTTTATGGAACGATGGCTCTACGGCAAATGTCAAGACCGTCTCATTGCCTGGTACTTATGGCGCCGTTGTAGATAATAGCGGATGTAAGGCTTCCGATTCTATCAATATCAAAGTGAATGTGTCCCCGATCATCACATTGCCAATGGATACTGTGTTATGTCAAGGTTCAATGGTGAAATTGGTCGCGCCGTTCCTGCCAAATACTACGATCAAATGGGGTCCTAGTGGATCTAGTGATACCGTTCTCTATGTTAGTTCGGCAGGTACATACTCTTGCACATTGACAAATGTTTGCGGATCTGCGACAGATGATGTTACTGTCAATTTGATGATGGGAGATTGTGATTTATTTATCCCAACGGCATTTACGCCAAATGGCGATAATCGTAACGAGACGTTCAAAATCTTTGGTCGTGGTGCAATTCCAATCTTGTTTTTAGTTTACAATCGTTGGGGTGATAAAGTCTTCGATAGCCATGAAAAGAATGTTTATGAATGGGACGGCTATTACATGAATGATATTTGTCAGGAAGGTCTCTATACATACATATATCGGTATGAATTAAAAACCGGTGATCGCGTTCGTCGCAAAACCATTTCTGGTACTATCATGTTGATGCGCTAGAAAGTGGGTAAGTAGTGGTTAAAACAATCTAAAAGTAATTTCATCCTCCGCTTGCGGTGTTGTAATTTTGTAGCGCATGGTACATCAACCCGCTACACTAGAACAAGCCAAACAGTTGGGTTTGTTGGAAGAAGAATTCAACAAGATCTGCGACATCCTAGGACGTCAGCCCAATTTTACGGAAATCTCCATATACTCTGTTATGTGGAGCGAGCATTGCAGTTACAAAAACTCTATCGTTTGGTTGAAGACATTGCCCAAATCGGGTTCTAAAATGTTGGCCGAAGCGGGCGAGGAAAATGCGGGCTTAGTAGATATTGGCGATGGCTTGGCATGTTGCTTCAAAATCGAAAGTCACAATCACCCGAGTGCTATTGAGCCTTATCAAGGTGCGGCAACGGGTGTGGGCGGTATCAATAGAGATATTTTCTCGATGGGTGCAAGGCCTATCGCGCAGCTAAATTCTTTGCGTTTTGGAAATATTGCTACCGCGCGTACGCAGTGGTTGGTGAAAGGTGTGGTGAAAGGCATTGGTGATTATGGCAATGCTTTCGGAATCCCAACTGTGGGTGGTGAGGTCTATTTTGATGATTGTTACGAGCAAAATAACTTGGTGAATGCCATGAGTGTTGGTATCGTCGGTGTTGGGAAGAGTATTTCAGCCGGTGCAGGTCCTGCCGGCAATCCAGTTTATATCTTTGGTTCTGCCACGGGTAAAGACGGAATTCACGGTGCCGCATTCGCATCGAAAGATATGAGTGAAGACAGCATCTCTGATTTGCCATCGGTTCAGGTGGGTGATCCTTTCTGGGAGAAGTTGATTTTGGAGGCGAGCATGGAGATTATCGAAACGGGCGCTGTAGTTGGAATGCAGGATATGGGCGCGGCGGGAATTACTTGCTCTACCAGTGAAATGAGTGCGAAGACCGATGTGGGGATGGATGTTTGGTTGGATAAAGTGCCGATGCGTCAGCCCGACATGAAAGGTTGGGAGTTGCTGTTGAGTGAAAGCCAAGAGCGTATGCTGGTGATCATCGAAAAGGGGAGAGAGAAGGAAGTGGAAAAGGTTTTGGAGAAATGGGATTTGACCTATTCGCACATAGGGATGGTGACAGATACCAAGCATGTCCGCTACTTTATGGGCGATGTGTTGGAGGCCGATATCCCTGCGGAATCATTGGTGTTGGGTGGTGGTGCTCCGGTTTACCGTAGGACATGGACGGAGCCTGAATATTTGAAAGAAATTGCCAAATTTGATTTGAATTCGGTTGCAGATTTGAGTTTAACAGAAGCAAAAGATGCGGCCATAAAATTGTGTAATGAACCCAATATTGCTAGCAAGCGTTGGATTTATGAGCAGTATGATTCTATGGTTGGAACGATTAACGAATCGACCAATTTGCCATCGGATGCAGCGGTCGTGAAAATCGTTGGCTCTGAGAAGAGTTTGGCGTTGACGGTGGATTGCAATAGTAGATATGTATTTGCCGATCCCAATAAGGGTACGCAGATTGCGGTGGCTGAGGCTGCTAGGAATATTCGATGCACTGGAGGTGTACCAACGGCGATTACCAACTGTTTGAATTTCGGAAATCCTTACAACGAGGAGGTTTATTATCAATTCAAAAACGCCATTGAAGGGATGAGTGAAGCTTGTCGGAAATTTGATACGCCGGTAACAGGCGGAAACGTGAGTTTTTATAACCAGAGCACCAACGGTCAAGCGGTGTATCCTACGCCAACCATTGGTATGGTGGGAATCATCGAACAGCCGGAACATCGCATGAGCATTCCTTTTGGAGCGGCTGGCG